>Ga0213823_1000090_pt1 | contig 91929 bp, 66 predicted proteins | sample MC6MC0907MG_FD_179887 | JGI IMG/M metagenome (GOLD analysis project Ga0213823, IMG submission 179887) | Enriched soil aggregate microbial communities from Iowa State University, Ames, United States - MC6-MC0907-MG | ecosystem: Environmental > Terrestrial > Soil > Unclassified | place: USA: Iowa... | reverse complement strand
TGATTTCTCCCACGGTCTGTACTGCGCGAACAGTCAGAAGCGAGCGGTGTCCCTCCTCCTCCCTTCAAGTCCTACCATACAAGCGAGCGTTGCTCGCGATGCGCCGCGCGGGCGGCGCTCGATCTCACAGGCGCCGCCCCACCCAAAGCCGTGCACCTAGACGCCCGCCTGCAACCTAGGCGAATGCGCCACCAAGGTCCGGGTATAGCCATCAACCGGCCGCCCAAGCACCTGCTCAGCCTCCCCCTCTTCCACCACCCTGCCCTGGCGCAACACCAACACCCGGTCGGCTATCGCCCGCACCACGCCCAAGTCATGGGTGACGAACAACACGGTCAGCCCTTCACGCTGCAAACGCCTCAGCAATGCCAGGATCGACGCCTGCACCGACACATCCAACGCCGAGGTAATCTCGTCGCAAACCAACAGCCGTGGCTCACAGATCAACGCCCGGGCAATCGCCACGCGCTGCCGTTCTCCCCCTGACAGGCTGTGCGGATACAGATCGGCCACACGCGCCGGCAGCGACACCCGCGCCAGTACCGCTTCGACCCGATGACGCGCCTCATCGCCACGTACAGCGAAGAAATGCGCCAGGGGCGCGCTGAGGGTCTGCGCGATCGTCTGCCGAGGGTTCAACGCCCGGTAGGGGTTCTGGAACACGTACTGGATCTGGTGACGCAGCCGTGCATCCCGTTGACGTGCGGTGAACGCCAGCGGCTCGCCGCCGTAACGCAGTTGCCCCTGAACGTTCTCGCCCAACCCCGCGATGGCCCTGGCCAGGCTGGTCTTGCCCGACCCGGACTCGCCCACCAGCGCCAGGCATTCGCCTTGCGCTACCTGCAGTGAAACATCGAACAGCACTTGGCGGTCGTAAGCCACATCCAGCCCCTGCACCTCCAGCAACACCTCTGCACTAGGCGCCGCTGCTACCTCGACACCCTGCTCGCCGAGGGGCAGCGGCTCACGGTAGGGCGCCAGGCAAGCGACTTGCTGACCGCCCTCGAACGCCAGCAGCGAAGGCTCGATCACCGCACATTCGGCACGTCGCCTGGCACAACGCGGGGCAAACGCGCAGCCCGCAGGCCGCTGCCCCGGCGCTGGCGCATGGCCGGCGATGGCTTGCAGCGGCTGGCGTCGGGCAATATCAGGAATGGCCGCGAGCAAGGCACGGGTGTAAGGGTGTGCCGGTGCTTTGAACAAGGTTTCGCGCCCCGCCACTTCCACCAGCCGCCCGGCATACATCACCATCACCCGGTCAACCAGGTCGCGCACCACGGCCAGGTCGTGCGTCACGTACAACGCCGCCACACCGTGCCCCCGGCACAGGCGCTTGAGGGTTTCCAGCACATGCGCCTGGGTGGTCACATCGAGCGCCGTGGTCGGCTCGTCGAGCACGATCAGTTTCGGCCGCAGAACAAACGCCAGTGCCAGCATCACCCGCTGTTGCTGCCCCCCGGACAACTGATGAGGAAAACGCCGCAGAAAGGCTGCGTCGTCTGGCAAGCCGACATCCACCAGGGTCTCATTGATGCGTTGCTGCAATGCATCTGCAGTCAGCTTGGGCTGATGCGCCAACACGGTTTCACGCAACAAGGCGCCTATGCGCAGAGCCGGGTTCAGCGCTGTGGCCGGGTCTTGGGCGACGTAGCCCACCAACCCGCCCCGCGCCAGGCGCAAGGCTTCGCCCTCAAGCTCCAACACCGCCTGCCCCGCCACCGCAATGCGCCCGCCGGTAATCCGCGCACCTTGCCGCGCATGGCACAGCAAGGCCGTGGCCAGGGTGGTCTTGCCCGAACCGGACTCGCCCACCAACCCCACGATCTCTCCCGCCACCAGGCTGAACGAGACATCGGCCAGCACATCGACCTGCCCGGCCAGTTCCACCCGCAGGTTGCTGACCCGCAACACGTCGCTGTCGACTTTCAACGCCGCCGTCATGGTTGCTTCTCCCCAATACGTGCACTGACCCGGCCGATACCTTCCGCCAGAATGTTGGTGCCATAGGCGAACACGGCAATCAGCAGCGCCGGTGCCAATACTGCCCAGGGCTGTACCAGCAGGCCGGCCTGGTTTTCGTTGATCATCAGCCCCCAGTCCGCCGCCGGCGGCGCTACGCCATAACCCAGGAAGCTCAAGCCCGAGAGCATGCCCACCGCCCAGGTCAGCATGTTGCCGAAATGCACCAGCAGCGGCGTCAGGATGTTCGGCAGGATTTCGCTGAACAGGATTCGCCAACGTGAGTAGCCCATCATCTGCGCCGCCTCGACGAACTCCTGGCCCGCCACCGCCACCGCGCTGCCACGCGCCAGGCGCACGACCCCTGGGGTAAACGCGATGGCCACGGTCAACACGATTAGCCACGGCGCACGGCCGAGCATCGAGACGATCAGCAACACCAGAATCAGGTCCGGAAAGGCCAGCGAGACATCCGCCGCCCAACTGATCGCCTGGTCCAGGCGGCGGCGCGAAAAACCGGCCAACAACCCAAGGCTGCCGCCGACGACTAGCGCGAGGGTGGCCGCCGCCACCGACATCCACAGCACCGCCACGCCCCCGCTGAGCAAGCGAGACAACAAGTCGTGGCCAAGAAAATCATGCCCCAGCGGCGCACCGGCAGTCGGCGGCCCATACACCGGCCCGACCATGGCCGTCGGCGCATGCGGCGCGAGCCAGGGGCCCAGCAGCGCCAGCAACATCACCAGCGCGGTAATCACGGCGCCGCGCCGCACCTGTGGGTCGCCCAGCCAGCGGGTCTCAGTCATGGGTTGCCTCCTGGGCAGGTGTACGGCGTGCGCGTCGCCACCACGGGCGAATGCCGCGCCGGTTACGGCGGATCATCTTGACCCGGCGCGCGGTGCGCAGCTTGGGGGTGAGCAGGACAGTCAGCAGGTCGGCCAACAGGTTGATCAGCACCACAGCCAGGGTGATGACCAGCACCACGCCCTGGATCATCGGCAGGTCGCGCATCTGAATCGCCGCATTGAGGGCCGTGCCGATGCCGGGGTAGCTGAAGATCACTTCGGCCAACAGCGCGCCGCCGACCAGCGTGCGCAGGGTCAGCGCCACGCCCTGGATGGCCGGGGTCAGGGCGTTGGGCAAGGTATGGCGCCAGACGATGCGCCGCTCCGGTATACCGCGCAAGCGTGCGGCCACCACGTAGTCGGACTCCAGCGCCTCGATCATCGAGGCGCGGACCATCCGTGTCAGGTACGGCAGCGCCGACAGGCTCAGGGCAACCACCGGCAGCACCAACGATGGCAACTGCCGCCACAAGGGCAATTGCGGGTCGAGGATCGACACCGCCGGCAGCCAGCCCATGCCGGGCATGGAAAACAACAGCACCAGACCGATGGCCAACAGAAAGCTCGGCGTGGCCTTCAACAGGATCAAGGCCGACAACCCCCAGCGGTCCAGCGGCCGGTCACGGCGCAGCGCCAGGCTGACGCCCAGGGTCAGCGCCAGTGGCACCACCAGCGCCAGCACGCCGGCCAGCAAGGCCAGGGTGTGGCCGAGCCGCCCGAACAGCAACTGTGCCACCGGCACCTGCGAGTCCAGCGAGATGCCCAAGTCACCGCACAATGCCGCCCCCAGCCAACGCAGGTACTGCACCAGGATCGGCTGGTCGAGGCCCAGCTGGCGCTGCAAGGTCACGATGCTGTCCAGTGGCGCATCGGGGCCAAGGATGACCCGCGCCGGGTCAGAGGGCAGCGCCTGGGTGGCGATGAATACCACCAGGCTGATGACCCAGGCGGTCAGCAGGCCGTAGCCGAGACGGCCAATGAACCAGGCCAGCCAGGCCGGCGTACGTGGGGAACGGTGAGCGTGATCAGGCATGGTTCAACCAGAGTTCGTCGAAGCGCCAGGAGGCGAAGGTGGTCTGTTCGGGGGCGAGCCCGCCGACCTTGGCGGACGCTGCATCAAGCACGTCCGAGAAGCCCCAGATCAACAGCCCGCCACGTTCGTGCTGGATTACCTGGGCCTCATGCACCAAGGCCTTGCGTCGCTCCAGGTCGGGCTGCGCCAGCGCCTGGCCGTACAGTTCGGTGAACCGTGGGTCGTGAAAATTGCTGCGGTTGTAGATGGCTTGCGGCGCATCGTTGTGCAGCGCCGAGGCGAGGAAACCGCGGGCCGGCGTCGAACCCGGGGACAGCTGCCACTGCTCGCGCTGTGGGCCATTGAACACCGAGCCGTCGACCTGGTTGACCTTGACCTGCACCCCCGCCTTCTGCGCCTGCTGGGCAAACACCAACGCCGCGTTTACCCCTGGCCCTGGTGTGGTGGTCAGCTCGACACGCAAGTCGTCCTGCCCGGCCTGGCGCAGCAGTGAACGGGCCTGATCAAGGTCGTACGGGCGCTGGGCGATCGTGTGGTTGTAAGTCGGGTCGTGTGGCGAATACAGGTCGTTGGCGATACGGCCGAAACCATTGAGCCCACGCGCCACCAGCTCTTGCCGGTCGGCGAGCAGGCGGAACGCCTGGCGCACACGTACGTCCTGGAATGGCGCCTTGGCCAGGTTCAGGTTGAAACCGGTAAACGAGGTGCTGGGCGAAGCGTACAGGCGCAGGCGCGGGTCAGCCTTGAGCAAGGCACTGTGCTCGGCCTGCACCCCGCTGGCCACGTCGATCTGCCCTGCGCGCAAGGCCGCCGCACGCGAGACCTGGTCTTTGAATTCGATGATCTCCAGTTCATCCGCATAAGGGCGGTTGGGTTTGTAGTAGTTTTCGAAGCGGGTGTAGAGCGAGCGTTGGCCAGGGATGAAGCTTTTGAGCTTGTAGGGCCCGGCGCCGACCGGGTTGGTCAACGGATGATAATCGGTCGGCACGATGCCGCCGAAACTGATCAGCGTTTCATCCAAGGGATAGAAGCTTTGCCCCTGCTTGAAGCGGATCTCGATCGTACGCGCATCCAGCTTGCGCAGCGCCTGGCGGTCGATGGCGCCGACCAGCCCGGCAAACGGCGAGGCCAACTGCGGGTCGGTCAAACGCAGGATCGAGAACAGCATGTCGTCGGCGGTGATGCTTTTGCCATGGTGAAATTCCAGCCCTGGCTTGAGGCGGATGGTCCAGGCACTGGCATCGGCATTCGGCTCGGCGAACTCGGCCAGGGCCAGGCGCGTGCTGACATCCGGGTTCCATTCCCAGAACTTGGCGTACAGCGCCCAGCCGCGGATGATGCCGCCGCCCACCGGCTTGTGCGCATCGAGGTTGCCCGCCTGGTCACCGTCGATGATGCCCACGCGCAACCGCCCACCATGTACAGGCGTGGCGGGTAATGCGATACCGTCAGCCGTGGCAGCGGGCGCGCCGCCATCGCAGCCGCTGAGCAGCCCGCCACCGAGCAGCAGGCCGCCCCCGACGGCCAGGCTGTTGCCGAGAAACACCCGGCGCGAAAACTCACTCATCACCCTCTCCTTACGCCGGTTGGGCCACGGTCGGCTTAGTGCGGGCGCTCAGGCGCGGCACCTCGAACCCGTGGTCCAGGTCGAGCAGCGGGAACAGCAGGTCGGCCACCCGGTGGGCCTCATCGATCAGCGGGAAGCCCGACAGGATGAACGCCGACGTTCCTTGGGCTTCGTACTCGCGGATGCGCTCGGCCACCTGTTCGGCGCTGCCGACCAGGTAGGTGCCCGCAGCCGGGCCAAGTATGTTGAAGCCGAACAGGCTGGGGCCCAGCCAGACGTTGGGGTAGACCTCCAGCTCGCGGGCAGTGGGCAGGCGCCCGGCGCGAATGCTGTCGAGGTTGCGCTGAATGCGCGGGTCGTCGCTGACGTAGGTGTCCAGGGTCTGCCCTGCCGGCAATTGACGCTCGATGGCCGCGCGGGCGGTGGCCAGCGAAGTGCGCTGCAGCAGGCGTTCGGCATGCGCCCAGGCCTCTTCTTCGGTCTCGCGCACGATGACTTGCAGGCGTGTGCCGTAGGTCAGCTCGCGGCCGATTTTTGCTGCCTCGGCGGCCACCCTGCGGAACTTGTCGCCTAGCTTTTGCGGGGTATCGGCAAAGCTCAAGTAGACGTCAAGTAACTGCACCGAATGGGCCACGCCTGGCGCCGATGTGCCCGCGCCCCAGAGCGGGATGCCAGGCTTTTGCTTGGGTGGGTGCCAACCGCCCAAGGGGTGGCTGGCAGCCGCAGGTGAGCGTGGCGAGAGCTTGACGTAACGGCCGTCGTAGCCTGCCGTTTCACCGGCGTAAAAGCCCTGGAACGCGCGCCAGTATTCCAGGCTGAAGTCGTAACGTTCATCGTGCGGGTAATGCACGCCCAGCGTGGCCAGGCCGGCGTCGTTGCCGTTAACCACATTGAACAGCAAGCGGCCGTTGGAAAACTGGTCGAAGGTCAGTGCCCACTTGGCCAACACCGCAGGCGACAGCTCGCCTGGGTGTTGCGCGACCAGAAAGCGCAGGCGTGACGTGGCGTCGATCAGCGCGGCCGATACCGCAAGGCTTTCGTTGGGGCTGGAGCCGAGCAGCGAGCCGTAGAAGCCCAGGCGATCGGCGGCGATGGCCAGTTGCTTGAGGTGCTCGAAGTCGGTTTTCCAGCGGCCTTCGGGCTCCCAGGGATAGGGGCCGTCGGGGGTGGTGAGGTACCAGAGGATTTTTACTGCCATGGGAGTGGTCCTTGCTTGGAGTGAAATACCAAACTGTCACTCGTCCCCCTGTAGGAGCAGCCTTGTGCTGCGAAGAGGCCAGTCCAGGCGCAGCAACTGCATCTGGCGGGCCGGCCTCTTCGCAGCACAAGGCTGCTCCTACAAAGGAGGGCGTGGTGGGCTTGGAACTGCGAATCAGCTGCGTCGATCGATACCCGGCACCAGCCCCAGCTCGGTAGCGTGCTCGTATAACCCACTCATCTTCCACTGCTGCGTCAGCACCCCTGGCCCATAGGGCCGCGAACCGCCCAGCGCATCGGCCAGCAGCTGAATCTGCGCGCCTTCTTCCAACAGCAGGATGAACTCAGCCGTCGCACGCAGCCCCTGCTTACCCCACACCGTGGAGCCGCCATTGGCTTCGAGAATGGCCAGGTTGAAGGGGTTTTCGGCGATCTTGTCGAGGATGAAGTCCACCTCGGCCTGGCGCCGGTCGATGTACACCGGCAGCTCCCGCGCCAGCTGATAGCGCTGCACCGGCACGTAGTGGAACGGCAAGGTACGGTGGGTCTGGGCCCAGGCGCCGAGGTACGGGCTGTGCACATGCGAGATCGTGGTGATGTCAGCGTGGGTCTGGAACAGTTTGGTGTAGCGCCCCAGCCCGCCTTTACCCTTGCCGACGATCACGTTGCCGGAGAAGTCGGTCACGGTCGCCTGCAGCGGTTTGCGGTGGTTCCACGGGCCGCCGTAGTTGACGGACACCAGCAGGTCTTCACCGGGCACACGCTCGATGAAGCCGACAGTGCCATTGGCGGTGATGGTGTTGGTCTCGCGGAATACGGTAAACGCCGCTTCGGCTTCGGCGACCACCTGGTCGATGAAAGCGTGCAGTTCGGCAGTGACGGGGCGTTCGTTGATCAGTACGGTCATGTTCAATCTCCGGAGGCGGATGCAAAGTCAGGCGCGGCGCTGGGCCAGCAGTTCATGGGCAGCCTGCAGGGGCCGTGGGTCGACCCAGTCGGCGATGCTGAAGTCGGCTTCGAGGAAGCCATGCAGGTAGAGAAAGTCCTTTTGCGTGCCCAGAAACGCCAGGCGTTGCTCGGACAGGTCCGGCGCCAAGGTGGTGTGGAACGCGCCGCGATAGGCTTCGGCAACACCCTGGCTGCCGGCGCGGGTCTCGTCCTCGAGGAAGCTGTTGAGCGCATCGCGGTTGCCGGCCGCCCATTCGGCAGCGCGCAGGGTCTGGGCCAGGAAGCGCGCGACCAGCTCGAAGTGGTTGTCGAGCAGGCTCTGGTGCACGGTGATCGGCCTTGGCGTGCCGTTGTTGATGCGGTGGCGCGGGTCGGCTAGCAGGTCGAGATCGACGCCCACCACCAGGCCCAGGCGCCGCGCCGCATCGGCAGCGGCCGCGCCCTTGACGTAGACGGCATCGACCTCGCCGCGCGCCAGGTAATCCAGGCCCGACCACAGGCGCTGCAGGCCCAGCTGCGGGGTGGCGGCACTGGCCTGGTCGAGCAACGCCACTTCCACCAGTTGCACGTCGTCCAGGTGCAGGCCGGCCGAGGCCAGGGCGCCTTTGTAGCCGTGCAGGCTCATGGCCCGGGCGATGCTGCCGGGGCGGCTGTCAGCCCAGGCCGGCAGGGCCAGGCGCTTGCCGCGCAGGTCGGCGGCGTTGCGGATGCCTGAGCCCGGGCGGACCAGGATGGTCTGCCATTCCTCGATCCAGGTCAGGCCGATCAGCCGGCTCGGTGAGCCTGCTGCACGGGCGGCCAAGGCCGGCACGTTGCCGCCTTCGCGAAACAGCCCCGGGAGCTGGTGATCGTAGTGGTGATGGCCAAGCTGACGGGTTTCCTGCAGGGTCGAGACCGGCAGGCCGTCGGGGGCGAATTCTTCGTCCAGCCAGCCCAGCTTGTAGGCGATGCCCGAAGCGGTGGGCACCGGGCAGCGGGTAAACCAGATGCGGTCCAGGGCAGTGGGGTCGTCGGTTTGCGTTGCGGCAGTAGCGAGTGTCATGGGGTGGCTCCTTGGGCGTCGTGAAAGCGCTATTGCAGCGTGCGTGCCAACCGCTGGAGGCCTTGATTTACGGGGACTTGAGTGTCATTTACAGGCGTTGGGTGCTGGGCACGGAGCAGGATTGCGGGCGGGGTGCTGCCAGATCAGCAGGCGAGCTGTTGCTGGGGCAGCAGGCGCGGCCCGAAGCCAAGCAACACGGGGCCTGGTGAGTCATGGCAAAGAACTTGCTCAAGGCTATGGGACCGCGGTGCGGCCATTCGCGGGCAAGCCCGCTCCCACAGGACCTTCATTGCCCTTGAAACCGGCACTTCACCTGTAGGAGCGGGCTTGCCCGCGAAGCAGGCGCACTGGCCCTTGAAGACCCTTGCGAGACGACCCATGAGCGCCATCGAACCCAGCCCTATCCACCGCCTGACCAGCGAAGCCGAAGCCATCGCCGCCGCCCGCGAGGTCGCCGCGCAAATCGCCGTGCTCGCCGCCGACCCCAGCAACAATGGCCAGCTGCCGCGCCGCCAGGCCGACCTGCTGTCCAGCAGCGGTCTCACCGCCATCGCCGTACCGGCCGAATTCGGCGGCCTTGGCGCTTCGGTGCAAACCATCGTCGAAACCGTGCGCCTGATCTCCACCGCAGACGGCGGTGTCGGCCAACTGCTGCAGATCCACAACGTGATGCTGCGCGGCATCTTCACCAGCTACGCCGACGACGTGCGCGACCGCCTGATCGCCGACGTATTGGCCGGCAAGCGTTTCGGCAATGCCTTGGCCGAGGTGGGCGGCAAGAACAAGTTCGCCCTGAAAACCCGGGTCGAGCGCCGCGCCGATGGCAAGCTGGTGCTCAATGGCAGCAAGTTCTACTCCACCGGCTCTTACCTGGCCGACTGGATCTCGCTGACGGCCGCCAGCGAAGACGGCGGCGTCGGTGTGCTGCTGCACCGCGACACCCCTGGGCTGACCCTGGTCGATGACTGGCAGGCCTTCGGCCAGCAGAACTCGGTGAGCGGCACGGTCAACTTCGACGAGATCGTGCTCGACGAGCGTTACCTGTCGCGGCGAACCGGCCCGATGAAGCGCACAGGGCTGACCTTCCCGCAGATTCTTCATGCCGCCATCGACACCGGTATCGCCGCCGGCGCGCTGCAGGCAGGCGTCGACTACCTGCGCGAGCATGCCCGGGCCTGGGTGGAAAGTGGCGTGGACCGCGCCAGTGACGAGCCGCACGTGATTCGCCAGATTGGCGAGTACGCCGTGGCGCTGCGCGGTGCCGAGTCGGTACTGCGCGATGCCGCACGGGTGTTCGACGCGCATGAGCGCGACCCGGAGGACAAAGCCCTGCAGGATGAACTGATTCTCTCGGTGGCCACTGCCCGCGCCCACTCCGATGCGGCGTCACTTAAGATCTCCAGCGACCTGTTTTCCCTGCTCGGGGCCAGTGCCTCGTTGAGCAAGTGGAACCTCGACCGCTTCTGGCGCAACGCCCGGGTGCATACCACCCATGACCCCATTCGCTGGCGGCTGCACAACGTCGGCAACTACTACCTCAATGGCGCCGACCCAGGGGAGTACACCGCCGTGCTCAATGCCAAGGAAACCCAGGGCGCAACGCGCCGTTGAACCTAACCCTGGGGGCCGCTGCGCGGCCCATCGCAGGCAAGCCAGCGCCCACACACCAAGCCACGCCACCGTCACTGTGGGAGCTGGCTTGCCTGCGATGGGCTGCGTAGCAGCCCCAGTACCGAGCCTCTACATGAACCACCCTCTTCTTCGCGCCCTGGCCATCTACCGTGAAATGCCCTGGCGCTTCGGCCTCGTGACCGCCTTGTACATCGCCGGCAACCTTGGCCTGGTCTGGCAGCAATGGCTGATCGGCCACGCGGTCGACGATGTCAGCGCTGGCCGCGCTGTGGTACGCCTGCCCGACGGCAGCCTGGATGCCGCCGTGGCCTGGCACTGGCTGTGGCTGCTGCTGGCCATCGCCCTGGGCCGTGGTGTGCTGCAATACGCCGCCGCGGTGCTGTCGCTGGTGCTTAGCCAGGCGCTGCTGACGCGCCTGCGCGAGCGCATCCTCACGCAGGTCCAGCGCCTGCACCTGGGCTACCACTGGCGCCACGGCATGGGTGAACTGGTGACCCGCACCACCCGCGACGCCGACAAGGTGCGCGATGCGCTGATCACCTTCTGGCGACAGATCATCGAAACCCCCTTGGTGGTAATGGCCGCCGTGGGGCTGCTGAGCTGGTATGACCCACTGCTCGGCCTGGTGCCGCTGCTGTTGACCGGGGCCGGGCTGTGGCTGTTCGTCGTGCAGACCGATCGCCTGGTCACGCTCGATCGCGCCGTGGGCGCTGCCTACGACCAGGTCAGCCAGGACCTGGCAGAAGGCATCGGTGGCGTGCGCGTGATCAAGGCGTTCGGCCTGGAGGGCCAGCGCATCGAGCGGTTCGCCCACCAGGTTGGCGTGTTCACCGGCCACGCGCGCGCGGCCCTGGCCTATGCCAGCTCACGCATCCCGCTGCCACAGGCGGTGGTAGCGCTGGGGCATGTGTGGATCCTGGTGTACGGCGCCCACCGCGTGGCGGCGGGCGCGCTGGGCATCGGCGAGCTGGTCACTTCGCTGCTGGTGGCCACCACGCTGGTGTTCCGTATCGAAGGCATCGGCCGGGTCATGCAGACCTTCGCCGATGCCCGCGCCAGCGCCGAGCGCATCTGGCAACTGCTGGACGAGCAACCGGCGATCCTTGGCGGCCAGGCCACCCTGCCCCCTGGGCCATTGGGCCTGAAACTGGCCCAGGTGCGCGTCAGCGCCCCTACGGGCGAGCGCGCCATCCTGCAGGACTGCTCGCTGACCCTGCAGCCCGGCGAGGTGGTGGCACTGGTCGGCGCCACGGGCACCGGCAAGAGCCTGCTGGCCAGCCTGCTGCCGCGCCTGGCCGACGTGCAAGGCGGCGCCGTGCTGGTCGGCAGTGACGCAATGGGCTGGCAGGATGTGCGCGCGCTCGACCTGGCCGACCTGCGCCGACGCGTCCAGGTGTTGCCGCAAGAAAGCTTCCTGTTCTCTGACAGCCTGGCGGCCAACCTGCGCCTGGCGGCAGCCAATGCCAGCGCCGCTGAGTTGCGCGAAGGGCTGCGCCTGGCGGCGGCAGACGATGTACTCGAACGCTTGCCCCATGGCCTCGACACGCCGCTGGGCGACCGTGGCGTGACCCTCTCCGGCGGCCAGCGCCAACGCCTGTGCCTGGCCCGCGCACTGCTCGGCGCGCCGGACATCCTGTGCCTGGACGACGCCACCAGCGCCCTGGATGCCCTGGGTGAGCGCCAGGTGCTGCACAACATCCGCCGCCTGCGCGGCGACACGGGCCAGGGGCCGACTTTGCTGCTGATCACCAGCCGCCTTTCGACCCTGCTGTTGGCCGACCGGGTACTGATGCTGGAAAACGGCCGCATCAGCGCCAGTGGCAGCCATGCCGAGCTGAGCGCGAACAATGCCCACTACCGCGACCTGCTGGGGATCGACCATGAGTAATGCACCCAACAACAAGGCCCCCAGCGATATCGAGATCGAGCAGCACCTGGCGCGCCAGGCCCTGGACCGTGGCATGTTCCACCGCCTGTTGCCGCTGCTGCGGCCCATTCGCCGGCAGATCCTGGCGGTGATCGGCATCGAACTGCTGCTGGTGTTCACCGTGTTCCTGCGGCCCTGGTTCGTCCGCGAGCTGCTCGACAAGGGGTTGGTGGCCAGCGCCGATCACTGGTTGCTGGACGAACGCCTGGTGCTGTGGCTCGGCCTGGGCCTGGCGGCCAGCTGGCTGGGGCGCTTCCTGCTGGCAGGCGTGTCGCAGTTCATTGCTGGGCGGGCGGCGATCCGCGTGCTCAACGACCTGCGGGTGAAGGTGTTTGCCCACGTGCAGGCGCTGTCGGTGAGCTACTTCGACCAGACCCGCGCCGGGCGCATCATTTCCCGCGTTGACCGTGATGTCGATGCGCTCGAACCGTTGTTGGTGCAAGGCCCGCCAGAACTGCTCGGCGCCCTGCTGCGCTGCGGCCTGGCGGCGGTGATGCTGTGGCGCATCGAGCCGAGCTTCTTCTACAGCCTGGCCGCCACGGTGCCACTGCTGGCGTTGGCCACCTGGCGCTTCAAACGGGTGTCGCAACGCAACTGGGCCAAGGTCGCCGAACAGCGCAGCCGCTTCACCGCGCACCTGGTCGAGAGCGTCAGCGGCGTGCGCTTGATTCAGCAATGTGGCCAGGAACAAAAAAACCAGACGCGCTACCGGCGCCTGCTCGAGGACTTCAACCAGGCCCTGATCCGCGGCAGCCTGCGCGCCGGCTGGTTCGCGCCGTTCACGGCACTGCTGAGCACGGCAGGCATGGCCGTATTGCTGCTGGTAGGCGCCCACGGCCTGGCCGAAGGCAAGGTCACTGTCGGCCAGGTGGCCGAGAGCCTGTTCTACGTGTTCCTGTTCCTGGGGCCACTGCAAGAGCTGTCGGACCTGTTCGAGCGCTATGCCACCGGCAGTGCGTCGGCGCAGCGGATCTTCCTGCTGCTCGACACCCGCCCACAGGTACTCGACCCGCCATCACCCCGCCCGCTGGCCAGGGCACGCGGCCAGGTGGACTTCGAACAGGTAGGCTTCGCCTACACCCCAAACGGCCCGCGCCCGGTGATCGATGGCCTCGACCTGCACATCCGCGCCGGTGAAGTATTGGCCATCGTCGGCCCGTCCGGGCATGGCAAAAGTACCTTGGTGCAGTTGCTGACGCGCTTCTACGAAGTGCAACGCGGCGCCGTGAAACTGGACGGCATCGACCTGCGCGAACTGGCCCAGCATGACCTGCGGCGCAACGTCGGCGTGGTGCTGCAGGACAACGTGCTGTTCAGCGGCAGCATCCTCGACAACCTGCGCCTGGCGGCACCCGGTGCCGACGATGCACGCCTGGTGGCAGCTGCCCGCGAGTTGGGGGCAGACGAAGTGCTCGAGCGCCTGCCGCAGCGCTACCACACCGAAGTCGGGCCCCTGGGCGCGCACCTGAGCCATGGCCAACGGCAACTGGTGTGCCTGGTGCGCGCCTACCTGGCCGACCCGGCGGTACTGGTGCTCGACGAGGCCACCTCGGCGGTGGATGTGCACACCGAGCAGCGTATCCAGCAGGCCTTGCGGCGGCTGTGCCAAGGGCGCACGGCGATCATCATCGCCCACCGCCTGGCGACCATCCGCGATGCCGACCGCATCGCCGTGGTCCGCCATGGGCAGGTGGTGGAGCAAGGGGCGCATGCCGAGCTGATTGACCGGGGTGGGGCTTATGCGGCGTTGTATGAGGCCTACCTGCGCAGTGCCGGGGAGGTTGTGGCCGAGAGGGGCGAGTCGTGCCAGGTGTAAGGCTTGTGAGGTGCGGCGCCTGATAGATCGAGCGCCGCCAGGTGTAAGGTTTGGGAGGTGCAGCGCCTGGGAGATCGAGCGCCGCCCGCGCGGCGCATCGCGAGCAACGCTCGCTCCTACGTTTGTTTTCGGCCAATAACGCCTGTGACAGGCGCGCGCGAACGCCTTGTTTGTTCGACGCGATACCGAGCCATGCGCCAAGCCGGTCGCGCGCGTTTGCCCCAGGAATGATTGGCCCGAAACAAACGTAGGAGCGAGCGTTGCTCGCGATGCGCCGCGCGGGCGGCGCTCGATCTCCCAGGCACCGCAAAACTCAAGCCCTGCCCCCCGCAGCCCCCATGCTGCTCTCCCAGCATCCACTGCTTCCCGGTTGCTGCCACAGCAGCACCCCACCCCTCTGCTGACCCACAAACCCCCGCCACACAAGCCCAACGCCACGCATGGCACAGCCGTTGCACCACCCTCCCCATCCGCACAACCTCCCCTTCAGGAGCCCCCATGACCACCGAATTTTTCTGGCGCCTGCCCTTGGGCACCGATGGCCCGCAGTTGTCCACCGACCGCCACAACCGTGGCAACCCGCAGCACCGCGCCGGCAACATCGCCCCCGGTCGCCTGCCCAACGGCGAAAGCGACGGCTTTACCTACATCGACTACATCGCCCAGGTGGCCAAGGCCGCCGAGCTGGCAGGTTTCGAGGGTGCCTTGCTGCCCACCGGCCCCGAGCCGTGGATCGCTGCTGCAGCGCTGGCCCGCGAAACCCGCCGCATACGCTTTCTGATCGCGTTCCAGGCCACCTGGACCTTGCCCGCCTATGCGGCACAGCAGGCTGCGATCCTGCAAAACCTCAGCGGTGGCAGGCTGGACTGGAACATCATCACCGGCGGCAACCCGGCCAGCCAGCGGGCCAACGGCGACTTCCTCGAACATGACCTGCGCTACAAGCGCACCGGTGAGTTCCTCGACGTGATCCAGGGCCTGTGGGCACAGGACAAATTTTCCTACGACGGCGACATCTATCGCCTGGAAAACGGCAGCCTGCCACCCGGCCTGCAGCACGAGCGAAAACCGGGCGTGTACTTCTCCGGGTTTTCCGATGCAGCGCTGGACGTGGCGGCGCGCCACGCCGATGTGTACCTCAACTGGGCCGAGCCGATCGACTCGCTCAAACCGCACATCGAGCGGGTCAGGGAACTGGCCGACAAACAAGGGCGCACCGTGCGCTTCGGCCTGCGCGTCGACCTGTTCGCCCGTGAGACCGAGGAACAGGCGTGGCGGGAATTGCGCCAGCAGTTCGAGCGCCTGGAAGGCAAGGCCAGCGCCTCGGCCAAGGGCTTCGTGACCGGCTCCGACTCGGTCGGCGGCGCTCGCCAGGCGGCCTATCACCAAGGCTTGCAAGGCTTCGACGAACTGATCCTGGCGCGCAACCTGTGGGCCGGCTTCGCCAAGGCCAAGCCCGGCCCGACCGTGGGCCTGGTGGGCAGCCACCAGAACATCGCCGAGCGTCTGGCCGAGTACCGTGATGCGGGTTTCAGCACGTTCATTCTGGCCAGCAACCCGCACCTGGAAGAAGCCTTGCGCATCGGCCAGGAAGTGCTGCCCTTGGTGCAACAGGCTGCCGCCACCACCCCCTTGAAGGCCAGCGCCTGAACCCGACGGAGCCGGAACATGAGCACACCCCTCGATACCCTTTGGTACACCCGCTGTCCAGTCCCCACCGGCCTGGGCATCGCCGTGCAGCAAGGCTGGCTGCAGGATGACCTGGCCAGCCTTGGCACCCAGGTACAATCCCTGCGCGAAGCCGACCAGCAGGCCGTGCGCGAATCGCATTTTGACCACAGCCTGCTCAACTCGGTCCGCCACGGCGGCAGCATCCCGGCCATCTGGGCCCGCGCGCAAGGCCGCGAAACCCGTGTGATCGGCCTGTCTTGGGCCGATGAAGCGCAGTTGATCCTGACCCGCCCGGACAGCGGCATCCACACGGTCAAGGACCTCAAGGGCCGGCGCTTCGGCCTGCCCGACTGGGCCTCGGCGCAGATCGACTTCACCCGCGCACAAGCCCTGCGCGGGCTGGAAAACGCCCTGAAACTCGAAGGCCTGCAAGTGGGCGACGTCGCGCTGGTCAACTACCGCTACGACGGCACCTTCAGCGACCGCCCAGTGCGCAATGTGGCGGGTACACCGGTGTCCAGCACGCAAAGCGAAGGCCGCAACCTGGAGTTGGCCGGGCTGTTGCGCGGCGAGGTCGATGCGATCTTTCTCAAGGGCGCGAGCGCCGTGCAACTGGCCCATGCCTTTGCCCTGCACACGGTCATAGACACCGGCAGCCACCCCGACCCGTTGATCCGCAGCAACAACGGCACGCCGCGCACCCTCGCCGTGGACAGCCACCTGTTGGCGCAACACCCGCAGGTGGTGCGCACCCTGCTTTCGTCCGTACTGCGCGCCGAACGCTGGGCCCACCAGCACCCGGACGAAACCCGCCGCTACCTGGCCCGTGAAACCAACAGCAGCGAATACTGGGTCACGGTCGCGTACGGCGCCGATGCCCACCTGCGCCTAAACACCCGCCTGGATGACCAGGCCATCGACGCCCTGCAGGATTTTGTCGAATTTCTCAAACGCTGGCGCTTCATCCCCAACCGGTTCGAGGTACGTGACTGGATCGCCCGCCAACCCCTGGACCACTTGCTGGCCCCCACTCCCCTGGACAGGAAGCCCGTTACCCCATGACCAAGCCATTGGAAACGCTCTGGTACACCCACAGCCCCGTGCCCACCGGCCTCGGCATTGCCGTGCAATCCGGGCGCCTGGCCGAGGCCTTTGCGCCGTTCGGCACCAACATCCAGTCGTTGCGCGAATCCAGCGAACGGGAAGTGCGCGAAGCCCACTACGACCACCACCTGCAGAACTCAGTGCGCCACGGCGGCAACATCCCGGCAATCTGGGCCTACGCCAGTGGTGTCGAGACCCGCGTGCTGGGGTTGTCGTGGAGCGATGAAGTGCAACTGATCCTGACCACCGAAGAAAGCGGTGTGCGCAGTATCCGCGACCTGAAAAACCGCCGCTTCGGCTTGCCCAAGTGGGCCAATGTGCAGATCGACTTCACCCGCGCCCAGGCCCTGCGCGGGCTGGAAAACGCGCTGAAGCTCGAAGGCTTGAGCGTGGCGGATGTCGAACTGGTCGACTACCCCTACGGCGGTACCTACAGCGACGACGCCAAGCAGCACCTGTATGGCGCCGAAGTGAGCCTGGACACCAGCCGTTTCAGCCGCCGCAACAACGAACTGATCGGCCTGCTGCGCGGCGACATCGACGCGATCTTCCTCAAGGGCGCCCATGCGGTGCACCTGGCCCACGAGTTTGGCCTGCGTGTAGTCGTCGATACCGGCAGCCACCCCGACCCGCTGATCCGCAGCAACAACGGCACACCGCGCACATTGACCGTGGACCGGCATTTGCTGGAAGAGCACTTCGATGCCAGCCGTACACTGGTCGACACGGTGTTGCGCACCGAGCAGTGGGCGTGGGCCAACCCGGAAGAGACCCGGCGCTTTCTTGCCCGTGAGCTGAACACCAGCGAGTACTGGGTGGCGGCGGCTTATGGCGACGATGCCCACCGGCGCTTGCGCACGACCCTGGACAGCCGCTCGATCGATGCGCTGCAGGACTTTACCGAGTTCCTGTTCAGGTGGGGGTTCATACCGCGCCGGTTCGATGTGCGGGAGTGGATCGACTTCAGCGTGCTGGAGCGTGTGATCGGCTCGACTTCGCGGTTGGCTGTGTGACCCTGGGGGCGCTATGCGCCCCCTTCGCGGGACAAGCCCGCTCCCACAGGTTCACCGCAGCTTCCTGGCCTGCGGCGTATCTGTGGGAGCAACTTCAAAAAAATCCTCAAAGACAGTTGCTCCCACAGGTGCGGCGCTAGCCTTGGAGGCTACACAGTTCGGGTGGGAGCCGGCTTGCCGGCGATAGGGCCGCAACGCGGCCCCAACATGCTCAACCAAACGCTGCTGCCCCAGCAGCACCCGCCAAGCACCCCACTGCTGCCCTACCGGCAACGGCCCCCTAAAAAACCAAGTAAATTCATATAATTCAACAACTTAAAAACATGGCACAGTCCCTGCTCTAGCTCTCCCCAACAACGCTTTACATACGGGGAGATTCACCATGCACCAGCTCCACCCACTGGCCCGCCAGATCAGCCTCGCGCTGCTGCTGGCCGGCACCGGCGGCCAGGCCGTCGCCGCCAACGAAGATGCCAAGACCGAGCCCGCCCTGGAAACCGTCACCGTCACGGCCCAGCACCGCGAGCAGACCCTGCAGGAAGTCCCGGTCGCCGTGTCGGCGATCAAGGGCACCAGCATCACTGCCGACGGCGTGCGCTCGATGGGCGACATCACCACCTTCGTGCCCAACGCCTCGGCCAAGAACCCCGACGGCGATGGCCGGCCGCGGTGGTACATCCGTGGCCTGGGCACCGGTGACACCGGCGCCGCGACGGTCTACCCAGTGGGCATCTACGCCGACGACGTCTACCTCAATGCACCGATCGCCGGCGGCGGCCCGCTGTTCGACCTCGAACGCATCGAGATCCTGCGCGGGCCGCAGGGCACCCTGTATGGCAAGAACACCACGGCGGGCGCGGTCAACGTGATCTCGAAGAAGCCGACCTTCGACACCGACGGCTACGGCACGGTCGGCGTCGGCAGCAAGAACGAACGGATCCTCACCGGTGCCATCGGCGGCGCGCTGGTGGACGAAAAACTGGCCGGCCGGGTGTCGCTGTACTCCGAAGAACGCGATGGCTTCCAGCACAACGACTTCGACGGCAACACCTATGGCGACGTCAACAAAAAAGCCATCCGCCTGCAGTTCCTCGCCCAGCTCAACCCCGACCTGGACGCCTTGCTGAAGCTGCACAGCCGCCAGTTCAAGGGCGATGGCAGCAACGGCGCGCTGCCGGTGGGCCGCTATTACAACGTCGGTTACGAGCGCCCCAATGGCCGCGACATTTCGCTCAACGTCAACGAGGACTACCGCCTCGACCACGACGGCGCGTCGCTGACCTTCAACTGGTACCTGGGCGACTACACCCTGACCTCGATCAGCGCCTACGACTACATCCGCAACCGCTCGACCAGCGACGCCGACTACACCCCGTACGAGGTCAACGGCGCGTCGATCACCGACAACAGCTACCGCCAGTGGTCGCAGGAGCTGCGCCTGGCATCGCCGGAAGATCGCCCGCTGCACTGGCTGGCGGGCGCGCACTACTTCCATGAAGACCTCGACAGCGCGGCCCAGCGCATCATCACCCCGGGCCCGACACCCAACGGCACCGGTTCGAACCAGGTCGGCACCACCGCGTTCCGCGACCTGGGCTATGACCACCGCACCGACAGCTACGCGCTGTTTGGCAACCTCACCTACGACTTCACCGATGACTTCAGCGTGACGGGTGGCCTGCGCTGGACCCAGGAGAAAAAAGACATCGACCTAGACCTGACCCAGTTGACCCGCACCACCGCCAACGGCCCGCTGATCCCGCTGGCAGGCGTGGGCACCAACGGCAATCGCCAGGAAGACAAGACTTGGGAAGCCTGGACTTACGACCTGACCCCCGAGTACCGCATCAACGACAATCTGCGGGTGTTCTTCCGCTATGCCCATGGCTTCCGCTCCGGCGGCTTCAACACCGGGCTATCGACCAGCCTTGCACAGCTGACCACAGTGGACCCGGAAGAGCTGGATGCCTACGAGTTGGGCCTGAAATCCGAGTGGTTCGACCGCCGCCTGACGGTTAACGCCAACGTCTTCTACTACGACTACAAGGACATTCAGGTGAACCTGCTGACGGTCAACAACGGCGTGCTCACCACCGCCTTGACCAACGGCGCCAAGGGCAAGGTAAAAGGGGCGGAGCTGGAGATCGAAGGCCAGCCGACCGACCGCCTGCACGTACGAGCGGCGGTGTCGTTCCTCGACACCGAATACACCGACTTCAAGAACACCAACCCCACCACTGGCGCGGTGACCGGCGACTACAGCGGCAACAGCTTCGTGCGCTCGCCACGCAACGTGGTGTCGCTGGGTGCCGACTACACCTTTCCGTTGCAGGTCGGCGGCAAGCTGGTGGCCGGCGGCGACGTGAGTTTCCGCGACAAGGAATACTTCCTTGCCGACCGCCAGAGCAGCGCTGACGAAACCCTCAGCCAGCCCCACTACACCCTGGCCAACGCCCGCCTGACCTGGTTCAGCCCCGACGACAAGCTGAGCGTGACCGGCTTCGTCAACAACCTCACCGACCGCCGCTACCAGGTGCATGGCCGGCCTAACGGGACTGCCGGGCAGTACGTGATCACCTATGGCGACCCACGCACGGTCGGGCTGAGTGTCACCAGCCGCTTCTGATTTTTCTGCCTTTGGGGCCGCTGCGCGGCCCATCGCGACGCAAGGCCGCTCCTACAAGAGCGCGCGACCGCTGTGTGTAGGAGCGGCCTTGCGTCGCGATGGGCTGCACAGCAGCCCCAAGGCACCCACGCCTTCTAAAAGGACATCCCCATGCCCCACCACACCCCCTTGGCCAGCGCCATCGCCCTGGCCATCGGCAGCCTTGCCGTGCCCGCATTCGCCGCCGAACCCGCCACCAACCTCGACACCGTGGTCGTGGTCGGCACCCACCGCAGCGACGTCACCGCCCTGCAAAGCGCTGCGCCCGTCGACGTCCTGAGTGGCGAAAAACTGCAGGAAACCGGCGCCAGCGACCTGTCCGCCGCGCTCACGGCCTTGTCACCGTCGTTCAGCTTCCCGCAATCGCCACAAGGCGCCTTTGCCGGCTCCATCGCCCAGGGCGCCTCGCTGCGCGGCCTGGCTTCCGACCAGGTGCTGGTGCTGGTCAACGGCAAACGCCGCCACACCAGCGCCAACGTTACCCGCCAAGGCCTGGTCAACGCCCGCGGCGCGGCGGCAGTGGACCTCAGCCTGATCCCACTGTCGGCCATCGAGCGGGTAGAGATCCTGCGCGATGGCGCCGCCGCCCAATACGGTTCGGACGCCATCGCCGGGGTGATCAACATCGTCCTCAAGGAACGCGACGACGGCGGCAACGCCCGCTACCGCTTCGGCGGCTACAAGAAAGGCGATGGCCTGCAACGCAAGCTCAGCGGCTGGAAAGGCTTTGCCCTGCCCAACGACGGCTTCCTTACCCTGGCCTTCGACGCTGGCAGCCAGGACCCGGCGAGCGACACGCGCGACGACAACCGCCTGTTCTACCCCGGCTCGACCAGCATCGACACCCCGCGTGAACAGAACAACCGCTACCGCAACTGGCGCTGGGGCTCGGGCAACGTCTCGGACCAGTACAACTTCACCGCCAACGCCGAGATGGGCCTGAGCGAGGGCCTTAGCGCTTATGGCTTCGCCACCTACGCGCACAAGAACACCGACGCCGAGAACTTTTTCGACCCGCCCACCACCCTGCGCAACAACTACGGCAGCGTGGCGCTGGCGCGCTACCCCGACGGCCGCTTGCCAATAACCCGCTATGGCCTGGAAGACTTCGCCGTCACCAGTGGCCTGCGCCTGGAGAATGAAGCACTGGGCAATTTCGACCTGGCGCTGAACTACGGCAACAACCGCGTCGACTCCACCGACCGCGACGCCATCAACCCCAGCTGGGGCACCGCCAGCCCCTCGACCCTCTACACCGGCCGGCGCGAAGCCGACCAGACCAACCTGACCCTGGACTGGACACGCGACTTCGCCAACGACTGGCTGTTCAAGCCTCTGACCGTTTCAGCAGGGCTGGCCTGGCGCCAGGAGAACTTCGACCTGACCGAAGGTGACGCCGCCGGCTGGTCCAATGGGCCGCTGTTCAACACCGTCGACCCGGTTTCTGGCCGGCGTATTCCCGGTTATTACTCAGGCATCACCCAGGTCGATGCCGTCTCGCTCGACCGCCGGGTGATCGGCGCCTACTTGGATGTCGAAGCCCAGCTCACCGAGAAATTCCAGGCCGGCGTGGCGGTACGTAGCGAGCACTACTCGGACTTTGGCGACACCACCAACGGCAAACTGTCGCTGCGCTATGACTTCACACCCGAAATCGCCGCCCGGGCCAGCGCCAGCACCGGCTACCGCGCGCCTTCACTGGTGCAGAGCGGGTTGTCCTCGTTCAGCGTGCAGGTGGTGGAGCAACCGCCGGGCAGTGGCAACTGGGTCGAGGTGCAACAGCGCACCCTGCGAGCCGACAGCCCGGAAGCGGCGCTGTTGGGTGGCAAGTCGCTCAAGCCCGAAGAGTCGACCAACTTCTCCGTGGGCCTGGTCTGGCGCCCGCTGCCCAACGCTTCGGTGACGCTGGATGCCTACCGCATCGACATCGACAACCGCATCACCTTGTCCGACCAGTTGCCGTCGTCAGTGGTCACGCCGATTTTTGCCGGCACGCCCTACGCCAATATCCAGAGTGCGGCGTTCTACACCAACATCGCCGACACCCGCACGGATGGCTTCGAGCTGGCCGGCCACTACCAGCTCGAGCTGGGCGGTTGGGGCCGGCTGGACTTCAACGGCGGCTATGCGCGCAACAACACCCGTATCACCGGGCTGGACGACGTGGGCAGCATCCCCGGCAACCAGATCATCGGCCGCAACACCCAAGGCCTGATTGAGGACGGTACGCCCAAGGACAAACTGACCTTGAGCGCCAACTGGCTGTATGACGGCTGGAGCGTCACCGTGGCCCAACGCCGTTATGGCGAATGGCAGAGCCGCAACGCCGCCAACCCGGCGCTGGACCAGACGTTTGCGGCGCAGTGGGTGACCGACCTGGATGTGTCGTACCGCTTCGACCTGGGCCTGACCTTGTCGGCGGGCGCGATCAACCTGTTCGACAGCCACCCAGACAAGCTCGAAGGCGCGCAGCTGTATGGGGTGCCGAAGTATTCCATCACCAGCCCCGAGGGAGCGCAGGGGGCGTTCTACTACACCAGCGTCAGTTACGATTTCTGATCAGCGACCGCGCTGGCATCTTCGCGGGCAAGCCCGCTCCCACCCGAACTGTGTAGCCTCCAAAGCTAGCGCCGCACCTGTGGGAGCTGGCTTGCCAGCGATGAGGCCAGAACAAGCAACACAAGACAGTTGCTCTCACAGGGTCAGCAACTCGCTTGCGATCTTTGTACTCTGCGTACTTGTGGGAGCGGGCTTGCCCGCGAAGAAGCCAGAACGTAGTGCTGACGACCTGCTGCTGGAGCAGCAGCCCTGTGCTGCTCCAGCATCACCTCCTTTTCATCCCCCGTATTTCCGGGCCTTCAGCGCCTGGCACAGCTCTTGCGATAGCCCTTTGTATCGTCTGCTCCCCCAAGGCCCGCCATGCGCTTGCTCTCGCCCCTCTCCTGGTTGATCTCACCTGCAGCCCTGTTCGCACTCTGGGCCGTGCTGGCCAACGCTGGGCTGTTCCCTGCCAACCTGCTGGTGCCACCGCTGGAGGTCTGGCACAGCTTCACCGAACTGCTGGCCACCGGCGAGCTGCAGGAACACCTTTCCGGCAGCCTTTCGCGCCTGGCCCTGGGCTTTGTCGGCGGCGCGCTCGGCGGCCTGGCATTCGGCACGGCGCTGGCCTTGTCAAACACCGTGGAGGCCTACTGCGCACCGCTGTTTCACACGCTTCGCCAGGTGCCCAGCATCGCCTTGATCCCGATGTTCGTGCTGCTGTTTGGCGTCGATGAAACCTTCAAGATCGTCATCGTCGCCAAGACCGCGTTCTTCCCCGTGGCCTTGGCCACCTGTGAAGGGGTACGCGCGATCCCGCGCAGTCACTTCGAGGTCGCAGCGGTGTACCGCCTGCGCTGGACCACGTTGGTCGGCCGTATTGCCCTGCCCGCTGCCGTGCCCGCGATCGTCACCGGCGTGCGCGTGGCGTTGACCCGCGCCTGGGTGGTGCTGGTGGCCTGCGAGCTGCTGGCCGCCGACAGCGGGCTGGGGCAGATGATCGAAATGGGCCGGCAGATGCTGCGTATCGATGTCGTGATGGTCGGGGTGGTGATCACCGGTGTGATCGGCTTCACCCTGGATTTTGCCCTGCGCCGCGTGGAGCGGCGCTTGTCTGGCTGGCAAAGCCGCTGAGGAAGCCGTGATGAAACGACACAATATCCGTGGCCTGTTGCTGCCGTTGCTGCTGCTCGGCGCCTGGGAATACGCCTCACGCCAGGACGCCGCCGGCGCCTACGCCTTCGTGCCACTGGCGCAGGTAGGGTCGGCATGGGTCGAACTGCTGGGCAGCGGCGAGCTGCTGATCAACCTGTGGGCAAGCCTGGTGCGCACCTGCACCGGCCTGGCGGTGGGCATTGTCGGTGGCATCGGGCTGGGCGCGCTGATGGCCCTGTCCGCCCCTGCCAACCGCCTGATCGCGCCGCTGTTCCATGCCCTGCGCCAGGTGCCGATGCTGGGCTGGATCCCGTTGATCGCCCTGTGGCTGGGCAACGGCGAAAGCGCCAAGCTGCTGATCGTTAGCCTTGCGGCTTTGTACCCCATGGTGCTCAACACCTTCGAAAGCCTGCGCCAGGTCGAGGGCCAGCACCGTGAAGCCGCCCGCGTGCTGATGCTCAGCCGCGCCCAGCAGCTGCGCCTGATCCTGCTGCCTGCCGCCTTGCCGGGCATCGCCGCTGGCGTGCTGCAGGCACTGGCATTCGCCTGGGTGACCTCGGTCGGCAGCGAGCTGTTCCTGTCTTCCGGTGCCGGCCTCGGCAGCCTGATGATGACCGCCGAAGCCGGCGCGCGCATGGAGATCATCGTGGTCTGCGTGCTGTGCATCGGCCTGTGCGGCTACCTGATGTCCTGGCTCTGCACCCTCCTCTCCCGCCGCCTGCTGCGCTGGCGCCCGACCCGTTGAAAGGCCCGACCATGAACGCCATCGCCCATGCTCTACCCACCACCGCCACCCACGGCGCACTGACCCTTCGCGGCCTGAGCAAGACCTACGCCCTCAAGGGCAAGCCGATGCAAGTGCTCAAGGACATCGAGCTGAACATCCAACCTGGCGAATTCGTCAGCATTGTCGGCGCCAGCGGCTGTGGCAAGTCCACGCTGCTGCGGCTGATCGTCGGCCTCGACCAGGACTATCACGGGCAGATCCTGCTCGACCAGCAACCCGTGCGCGGGCCGGGCCTGGAACGCGGCATCGTGTTCCAAGACCACCGCCTGTTCCCATGGATGACCTTGCAGCAGAACATCGCCCTGGCCCTGAAGAACCACACCATGCCAGCCACGCACAAGGGCCGCCTGGTGGCTGAGCACATCGAGCTGGTGGGCCTGAGCGGTTACGAACACGCCTACCCGCATCAGCTCTCCGGCGGCATGGCCCAGCGCGCGGCCATTGCCCGGGCGCTGGTGAACAAACCCAAGGTGCTGCTGCTCGACGAGCCGCTCGGCGCCCTCGATGCCCTGACCCGGGTGAGGCTGCAGCAAGAGCTGCAGCGCATCTGGGTGCAGGAGCGGTGCACCGTGATCATGGTCACCCATGACATCGAGGAGGCGCTGTACCTGGGTGACCGGGTGATCGTGATGGATGCCCACCCTGGCAGAATCCGAGAGGACCTGCACATCGACCTGCCGCACCCGCGTGAGCGCGACAGTGCGGTGCTGCACGCGTACAAACAGCGGTTGCTGGGTGAGCTGGTGGGGCATTGAGCTGCGCCTGTGCTAATGTCGGTCGACTTGCTTGCCCATCAACATGGAGCCCCCTACATGGACGTACGTTGCACATCGATCGAGGACGTTCGCTCGCGCATCGACCACATCGACCAGAACCTGGTCGCGCTGCTCGCCCAACGCGGCCAACTGGTCGCCCAGGCAGCCACCTTCAAGAAGACCAGCGACGATGTGCGCGCACCGGCGCGGGTCGAGCAGGTGATTGCCAAGGTGCGTGCAATTGCCAGCGATACCGGGGCGTCGCCCGACGTGGTGGAACGGGTGTACCGGGCGATGATTGCGGCCTTTATCGATGAAGAGCTGAAACTGCATGCCGCATTGAGCCGTGAGTGAACCTGGACGGGTTCGACACTGCCCTACGCGAACTCGGTAGGAGCAGCCTTGTGCTGCGAAGAGGCCGGTGACAGCAGCAAAATACGCTGTGCTGTTACCGGCCCCTTCGCAGCACAAGGCTGCTCCTACACGGGAACGCGTCAATCCTGAGAGCACGAACGCTCAGCCACTCACCCCGCCAGAATGAAGTCTGCCGCCGTCACCGTCGTGGCGTCGGCCACCCCCACCAGGCGGATCGAGTCGGCAGCGCCGATGCTGACCAGCGTATCAGCGCCGACATCGGCGATGGTGACGCTGGCAGCGAAGGTGGCAGCCGTGATGTTGAGCGCGGTGATGTCCAGCCGGTCCTGGCCGCCCGACGCGATGGCATCGAAGTTGATGATCAGGTCGTTGCCAAAGCCTGCAGCGAACTGGAAGACATCATTGCCGTCAGTGGCAATCATCGTGTCGTTGCCCGCCCCACCTGTGACCGTATCGTTGCCAGCGGCACCGTTGATGAAGTCGTTGCCGGCACCGCCCAGCAAGGTGTCGTTGCCGACGTCACCAAACAGCGTGTCGTTGCCATCGCCACCCTGCAGCAAATCGACGCCGACGCCACCGTCCAGGGTGTCGTTGCCCAGGCCACCCAGCAGCGTGTCGTTGCCAGCGCCCCCCAGCAGTGAGTCATTGCCATCACCGCCATCGAGGCTGTCATCGCCACCGCCGCCGTTCAAAGTATCGATGCCCAGCCCACCAAACAGCTGGTCGTTGCCGGCATCACCATTGAGCGTGTCGTTGCCCGCGTTGCCATTGAGGATGTCGTTGCCGCCGTCACCATTGAGCGTGTCATTACCTGCCCCGCCGTTGATGAGGTTGGCCAGCCCATTGCCCGTGGCAGTGAAGTTGCCCACCCCGGTGAAGGTCAGGTTCTCGACGTTGCCGGCCAGGGTGTAGGTAGCCAGCGAGGTCTGCACGGTATCGGTACCGGCACCCGACGCTTCGACCACCACATCGTTGGCATTGTCGACCACGTAGGTGTCATTGCCGACGCCACCAACAAGGCGGTCGGCCCCCGCACCGCCATTGAGCACATCGTTGGCGGCACCCCCAGTGAGGGTGTTGGCCAAAGCGTTGCCGGTGCCGGTGAAGCTGCTGCTGCCGGTGTAGGTCAGGTTCTCGACATTCGCCGTCAGCGTGTAGCTTGCCAGGCTGGTCTGCACCAGGTCGGTCCCGCCGTTCAGCGCCTCGGTCACCGTGTCACCGGCGTTGTCGACCACGAACGTGTCGTTGCCGGCACCACCGTTCATGGCGTCCGCGCCAAGCCCGCCGTTGAGGGTGTCGTTGCCATCGTCGCCGTTGAGGATGTCGGGGTCGTCACCGCCGTTGAGCACGTCATTACCCAGGCCGCCGAACAGCTGGTCCGCACCGCCCAATCCGTTGAGGGTATCGTTACCGCCCAGGCCCGAGATCACGTCGTTACCCGCCGCACCGGTCAGGGTGTTGGCCGCGTTGGTACCAACCAGGGTCACACCGGGCGGCACTACCACGGGCGCGGTTGCTGCCGACGTCAGCGTCTCCAGCGCGCCGAAGCCGTCGGTGTAGCGCACGATCACCCGCAGTTGCTGGTTACCCTGGGCAAAGCCCGGGGTGAAGGTGGCCGCCGTTGCGCCGACGATGTTGCTGAAGCTGCTGCCGCTGCCTTGCTGCCACTGGAAGCTGAACGCACCCAGCCCGTCGAGGTCGGCAATGCCAGCGGTGAGCGCGGTCAGCACCTGGCCGCGGTCCGGTGTGGTGTCGCTGATCAGCACCGCGCCTGTCGGTGCATCGTTGACGTTGGCCACCGGGTCGAGGATGTCGGAGGCAACACTTTCGTGCACGCCGAAGTCATCCACGTAGCTGACCACCACCCGCATGTTCTGCCCCACCTGCGCCTGGGTCAGGACGAAGGTGCTGTTAATGGCACCGGCAATGTTGACCCAGCCAACGCCCCGGTTCGATTGCCACTGGAAGGTGAACTGCGGGTTGCTCAGGCCGTCGGCATCGACAATGGTGGCCGGGTTGGCCGTCAGCGTCTGGTTCTGTATCAGCAAGCCGGTGACGGCCGGCCCGGCGCTCGGCGCGCTGTTGGGCGCCGAGTCGACGATTTCCAGGGTGCCCTTGGCATCCTGATACACCGCCCGCACCCGAATGCTCAGCCCCGCCACATCGTCGGTCACCCGGTAGGTGCTGCCGATGGCCCGCGACACTTCGCCGGCCGCGACGAAGGTGATGTCCTCATACACCCCAGAACCCGGCAATTGCTCGACCTGCCAGTAGTAAGCCACTGGGCCGTTGACCGCGCCGGTCGGGTTGCTTGCACTGGCGTTGTTCGCATCGTGCACGGCCAGGTCAGTGACCCGCAGCAGCTGGCCAGCCACCGGTGTGTCATCGCGTACGCCGGTGGCATCGTCGAGGATCACCAAGTGGCCCGACGGGCCTGCGTTGGCGGCCGTGCCGACACCGGAGGCGATGGCCCGGTCGGAGAACTGCAGCCGCTCGATGCCGGTCAGCCGATCGACGCCGTCACGCCCTGCTACCAGGTCAGTGACAATCACGGTATTGCCGTCGACCACGACGTTGTAGTCCGTCGCCACGCCTGAGAACAGCGCAGTGTCGAAGTTGTCAGTGCCTTTCAGGATCTCCCGCGTGATCACCAGTTGCCCAGGGTTGTAGGTGCCGTTGAGCATGAACGGCACCATCGGTTCCATGCTGTCGAACGAGGCGATTTCCGGGCCGGTGCCATCGCTGTTGGCGCGTACGCTGATGCGCACGTTGAGCCACTTGTCACCGTCGAGGATATCGTCACCGCCGCGGCCTTCGATCAGGTCGCTGCCGCTGCCGCCGAGGATGATGTTGCCGCCGTCGTAGAACGTCGCGCCAGCGGCCAGCAGATCGGCCAGGCCGTTGATCAGGCTGATGTTGGTCAGCACGCTGCCATTGGCACCGGCGGTGGGCAGCGAGGCGGCATCTTCGTTGTCGCCGCGCAGGAAGTCACCGTGCGCCGAGCCTGACAGGCCCTCCATGATGTCGAAACGCACCAGCGCCGATGCCCCCGAACCCGGTACTGGCGGCACATCGAAGAAGCGGTCGCTGTAGTCGATGGTCACGCCTTGGGCGAGCCCCTTGAAGGTCGCCCAATCGTAGCCGGAGCCGCCGATATAGCGGTCACCGAAGCCGAGGCTGCCGACCATGATGTCGTCGCCCCCTTCGCCGTTGAACTTGTCGTTCTCGTTACCACCGACAAACACATCGTTGCCGATGATCGGGTCGTTGCCGAGCGGGTCGAAGTTGTCGCCAGGGGCACCGTCCGAGGTGCCCTTCTCGATCCAGTCGTCCCCTTCGTTGCCCATGTCCTGTTCGTTGGCCTTGCTGCCCAGGATAAAGTCATTGCCCTGGCCGCCGATGGCCTCGGAGGCGTCTTCACCGGTGACGATGAAGTCGTTGCCGAAACCGCCAATGATCAGGTTGATGCCATTACCGCCGTGCAGCACGTCGTTGCCGTCGCCGCCCTGGATATTGTCGTCACCGCCCATGTCGCTGATGATGTCGTCGCCAGCACCGCCGCGCAGTTGGTCGTTGCCGTTGCCGCCTTCGATGCGGTCATTGCCGGCATCGCCCCAGACCGTGTCGTCCCCCCCGCCGGAGACGAGCACATCGGCGCCGTTGGTGCCACCCAGCACAATGTGCTCGTCACCGGCATAGCGGATGTAGTTGCTGTCCGGCCCTGCGGTCAGCGGGCTGTCGCGGAACACCACCTGCTGGCCGTTCTCGCCCAGCGGGTCGGCATTGCCCAGGCCATCGTTGTACTGCTTGCTGCGGTCCACTTCGAGGTAGAACGCCGGGTCCGAGAACACGAGGCCTGGTAAGTGGGTGGCCGAGGTGTTGGCCATGATCAGCTTGGCGAACGAGTTGCTTTCCAGTTCCGCGTTCATCGACAGGCCAGCGGTGCGCTCCAGGTAGTAGAAGCGGTCGCCGTCCTGGAGTTTTTCCAGCTGGTTCTCGAACACAAAGTTGAACGTTGAACCGAGCATGCCGCCGAACGGGGTTTTTGCCTCGGCCAGGCCGCCGATCCACAGGTCGATGGCGTCGACACCGGTCACCGTGACGCCCTTCAGGTCATCGGCCGTGCCCAGCACGCCGTCCTTGCCGGGCCGTGTCACGTTGGCCCAGGCCCCGGTGCCGTTAAGGAAGTCGAGCCGGTCAAGCGGCGAACCGTCGCCACCGAACACCAGCGCCATCGCCGCCGCACGCTTGTCCACCAGGGTGGTTGCCCCGGTGATGGTGCTGTGCGTGCCATAGGCGGCGATGAAGTTGATCAACGACTCCGGATGCTTGAGGTGTTGCACCAGGTCGACCCAACTGGTGTATGGCTTGAGTTGGGTATCGCCGGTTTGCCCATAGATGTCGCGGCGTACGGCGTTGAGCGAAGGGATACCGACATCGCGGCCACGGGCGATGTTGATCGCCGGCAGGTCGAGCGGCAGCCCGAGCAGGTTGTTGCGCAGCGCCTCGGTGACGAACTCGTCGATTTCGTTACCGGCCTGGCGGGTAACCCCGCGCACGATGGCACTGGTCGCATCCTCGGGGGTGACGCCACTGGCGGCGTACGCCAGCGGGTTGAGGAACGCGGCGATCAGGCCCAACTGCTGGTCGGGGTCGGCGCTGGAGGGGTCTTTGACCACGTTGAAGTCGATGTCGAAACGGTCGACGGTCTCGGTCAGCATCGAGTGGCCGAAGCGGTACACGGTGTGCGCGAACTCGGCGACGATCGAGGCGTCGAGGTCGACGTCGTACACCTGGGTCGGGGCGAAGAACAGGTCGACACGCGGTTGGATGGTGCGGGCAAATTCCTCGAACACCAGGTGCTGGTACTGCATCTCAGTACCGAACTTGGCTGCCTGGAACAACCGCTCGCCATTCCACACCAGTGCATCGATCTCGGCCTGGCTGGCCGGCAGTGCGTTGACAGGGTTGAGCAGCCACTCGTTGAGGAAGGCCACGTCGCCCGAATCGAGCACGGTGTCCTTGGTCTGCGCCACCAGCCGGTTGTGCTCGGCGTGGAAGATCGCGTGCACGGCGGTCAGGCCGATGTTTTCGTTAACCCGGCCGTCGCCCGCGATGTAGTGCGCATCCAGCAACTCGTTGTCGTAGGCCAGGTTGGCGCCGGTCTGCGGGTTGACCGGGACGGCGTTGCCGACCTGGGTACCGGCATCGGGTGCCAACACACCGCCGTTGAACACTGGCACTGCATTGTGGGCGATGTCGGCGAGGAACTCGTGCCCCGTGCGCACGGCGTTGGTCAGGTCGATCGGCGCCAACGGGTTGCCTTCGACCAGCACGTCGTCCGCCGTGCCGCCCAGGCCATCGGCGCCCTTCATGACCACCATCGGGTAGCCATTGGGCCCTTTGATGAAGTTGCCATAGGCATCCGTCGCCAGCAGCGGAACGTTGTTGACGTCGGCATCGGTGAGGTGAATGCCGAGCAGGTCATTGGCCTGCGCCTTGACCACTTTCCAGGTCGCCATGCCGCCGATTTCGCTGTCGTCGGCACTGCCGAACTTGCCATCAGCGCCCAGGTCGCGGTTGGTGATCAACCGGCCCGTGGCGACGGGGCCATGGTCTGTCATCTGATAGCCACGCAGGAACACCTGGTGCGACGGGTGTGAGCTGTAGGTCTGGTTCTGGTCCACGAACGGCGTGGTGGTGTTGCTGTGCTCATGGATATCGTCGGCGTTGCCGAGAATGCCATCCGGCCCTGGCTGATTGGTGGCACGGGTCAGCACCATGAAGTTGGTGTGGCCACCCGGCACATACAGCGGGTCATCCGGTTGCAGCGGAATGTACACGGTACCCGAACCGCCCTTGGTGACCAGGTCCAGGCCATGGTCGAAGAACTGGCCAAAGAAGGTCATCCAGGCGTTGAACGGCGCAGACAGCCCGGCATCCGCCGTGGTGTTCTCGAACAGGTACACGTCGTGGTCGTCATTGGTGCCGAACTGCCCGTCCAGGCCGGGGCTGGCGACGACCCGCACGCCATCCTTGAGCACATCATCGTTACCCGGCGTGCCGAAGTTGAGCACGCCGTCGGCGCCAGGGTTATAGGCCGTGGCATAGGCGGCCGGGTTGTTCGAGGTCTGGTCGACGATCAGGTTGCTGATGGTGCGCGGCTGCGAGTCGAACACTGCGCCGCTGGTTTGTTGGTAGGACGACCCTGGAATGGCCGGCGAGCCTGGGCCGAAGAAGCCGGCTGGCGCGCCTTCAGCGGGGTTGAACACCGGGTCGGTGAGGCGTGGGAAGACATTATCGGCCGCCCCGAACTGGGTGTTGTTGATGCCGTTGAGGTTCATCAGGTTGTTGTTCGAACCGTCGACTGCTCGCAGCCCCAGGGGTGCACGGATGTTCGGTATCAGCGAGAGGATGTCCTGCCCGGCAGCATCAGCCTCGGCGATCTTGATTTGCGCGAGGATGAAGTTGAGGTCGGAACGGACCATGTGCAGGCCCGCGCCACCTTCGCTGGCGTCAACCACCGGCGTTGGCGCGGTCGGCACCACGGGGGCGCCCGCCTCGACCACGGCCGTGGGTTGCGAGAACAGCACTTCAGTGGTGCCGTGCGCATCCTGGTAGATCGCCTTCACCCGCAGTGACAGCCCGGCAAGGTCTGGCGAGACCTTGAACGCCGTGCCATCGGCGCTCTGGAACGCCAGGTCGCCGGCCGGCAGCAGGATGATGTCCTCGAACACACCGCTGCCCGGGTCCGCTTCGAACTGCCAGTAGTAGGACACCGAGGTGTTGTTGAGCACGCCTTGCGGATTGGTCAGCGACACATTGTCGCCATCGCGCACCCCGGCCATGCTCACGGTCAGCATGTCGCCCACGGTGATCGCGCCAGCGTTGTTGTCGGTAACAGTCGGGCTGCCGGTTGGCTGCGCATTCACGCCGGTCACCAGTACGCGCTGGCCATCGGTAAATTGCAGGCGCTCGATATGCAGCAGGGTGTCGACGCCGTCACGGCCGGCAACGGTGTCGGTGACCGTCCATACATCGTCCGACACATCGGCCGTGCCACGGTTGTTCTGGGTAACCACATAGTCGGCCTGAACACCGGAGAATACAGCGGTATCGAACGCCGAGCCGCCCGTCGAAGTGCCCGGCAGGATTTCCCGCACGGCCTTGAGCTGGCCTGGGTTATAGGTGCGGTCGAGCATGAACGGGATCATGTCGACCATGCTGTCGAAGCTGGCGATTTCCGGCCCGGTATGGTTGACGTCGCCGGCGGCATACACCGCGATGCGCACGTTGATCCACTTGTCGCCGTCGATCAGGTCATCGCCGCCGCGGCCCTCGATCAGGTCGCTGCCATTGCCACCGAGGATGATGTTGCCGGTGGCAAAGCCGGTGGTGGGCAAACCCGCGTCAGCCAGGAACTGCTGCAGCCCGTGGATCAGCGCCACGTTGGTCAGCGCACTGCCAGTGGCACCGCCGTGGTTGAGGATGGTGACTGCATCGACGTCGTCACCCTTGAGCACATCGCCAAACTTGGAACCGGACAACCCTTCGACTTCGGCAAAGCGGTCGAGGATCGAGGCCGGCGAGGCGCCGACCGGGTTGAACACGCCGGCGTTCTGGTTCGGCGCGTTGCCATGGGGCTGCGCCAGCGCGGCCAGGCTCAGGTCGACAGTGACGCCGACCTGGTCATTCTTGTAGGTGACCCAGTCGAAACCGGACATGCCGTCCATCTTGTCCTGGGCATCGCTGCCGACAAAGATGTCATCGCCACCTTCGCCGATCATCTCGTCGAAGCCACCACCCCCGACGAAGATGTCGTTGCCGACCACTTCGTCACCCAGCAGCGGCGCGAAGTTGTCGCCGGGCGCACCGTCCTGGGTGCCCTTCTCGATCCAGTCATCGCCTTCGTTGCCGGTGGGCGGCAGGTTGGTCTTGGCGCCGAGGATGAAGTCGTCGCCCTGGCCGCCGAACGTGGTGCTGATGTCTTCGGTGGTGATGATGAAGTCTTGGCCATCGCCGCCCAGGATCAGGTTGCCGGCAACGCCCATGCTGCCGGCGACGATGACATCGTTGCCGGCGTTGCCTTCCAGGCGGTTGTCGCCGAACGAATCGGTGATGATGTCATCGCCCGCGCCACCCAGCACCGCATCATTGCCGGCGCCCCCTTCGAGGCGGTCATCGCCGCCGTCGCCGTAGAGCGTGTCGTCACCCTCGCTGGAGATGATGATGTCATTGCCCGCAGTGCCCCCCAGAACCACATGGTCCAGGCCGGTGTAATGCAGGTAGTTGCTGTCGGGGCCTACGGTATCCGGGTTGTCGCGGATCACCAGCGGGACGATTTCCTGGCCGTAGATCATGATGCCGCCGGTAGGGTCGGCCTTGCCGTCGGCACCCAGCCCGGTGAACTGGTTGGCCTGGTTCACTTCGAGGGTGAACGTCGGCGTCAGGAACACCGTGTTGGACAGGTGCGTGACGTCGGAGTTGAGCATGATCAGCTTGGCAAAGGAGTTGTTTTCAAGCTCCGTGCCGAAGTTCAGGCCCGCTGTACGCGACAAGTAGTAGAAGCGGTCGCCGTTCTGCAGCGCCTCCAACTGGGTTTCGAAGACGAAGTTGAAGCTCGAACCCAGCATGCCGCCGAACGGCATCTTCTGCTCGGCCAGGCCACCGACCCAGAAGTCGATGGTGTCGACACCGGTGATGGTCACCCCGCTCACGTCGTCCGCAGTGCCCAGCACGCCGTCTTTGCCGGCCCGGGTCACGTTGGCCCAGGCGCCGGTGCCGTTGAGGAAGTCCAGGCGGTCGAGCGGCGCGCCATCGCCCCCGAACACCAAGGCCATGGCGGCGGCACGTTTGTCGGCCAGCGTGGTCGCCCCGGTGATCGTCGCATGGGTGCCGTAGGCGGCGATGAAGTTGACCAGCGATGCCGGGTGCTTGAGGTGGTCGGCAAAGTCGACCCAACTGATGTAGGCCTTGAGCTGACTGTCGCCGGTCGCGGCATAGAACTCACGGCGCGCCTCGTTCAGCGAGGGGATACCGGTGTCGCGCCCACGGGCAAGGTTCAGCGCCGGCAGGTCGAGCGGCAGGCCCAGCAGGTTGTTGCGCAGGGCTTCAGTGACGAACTCATCGATCTCGTTGCCGACCTGGCGCGTCACGCCGCGAATGATTGCCCCTGCCGCTTCATCGGCCGTCGCCCCGCTGCCAGCGAATGCCAGCGGGTTGAGGAAGGCAGCGATCAGGCCAAGCTGCTGGTCGGGGTTGTTGGGGTCGGTAAGGACGGGGTTGAACTCGGGGTCGAAGCGATCGACGGTCTCGGTCAGCATCGAGTGGCCGAAGCGGTACACCACGTGGGCGAACTCGGCGAGGATGGCCGGGTTGATCGAGGTGTCATAACCGTTAGGCGCCAGAAACTCGTCGATCTGCGGCTGGATGGTGCGGGCGAACTCCTCGAACACCAGGTGCTGGTACTGCATCTCGGTGCCGAACTTGGCGGCCTGGAACAGGCGTTCGCCATCCCACACCAGCGCGGCGATGGCGGCAGGTGTGGTCGGCAGCACGGCAACGTCATCCACCAGCCATTCGTTGAGGAAGGCCAGGTCGCCTGCGGCGAGGATGGTGTCCTTGGATTGCTGGACCAAGCGGTTGTGCTCGGAGTGGAACACGTGGTGCACGGCGGTCAGGCCGATGTTCTCGTTCACCCGGCCGTCGCCGGCGATGTAGTGGGCGTCGAGCAGTTCGTTGTCGTAGGTCAGGTTGTTGCCACCAGGGCCCACCAGCTGCGCGTTGCCCACCGCGGTGTCGCCGTCGGCCTGCAGCACGCCGCCGACCACGACGGGCGCGGCGTTGTGGGCGATATCGTCGAGGAAGCCGTGCCCGGTGCTGACGGCATTGGCCAGGCTGATCGGCGCGGCGCGATTGCCCTCGACCAGTTGGATTACGTCATCGGCCGTGCCGGCAACCCCATCAGCGCCATTGCTGACGCGCATCACCACCTGCGGCATGCCATTGGGCCCGCGCAGGAAGTTGCCATAGGCATCGGTCGCCAGCAGCGGCACGCTGTGTACGTCGGCATCGGTCAGGTTGATACCGAGCAGGTCGCGGGCCTGGGCTTTGACCACGGCCCAGGTGGCCATGCCGCCATTTTCGCCATTGCCATCGTCGGCCGTGCCGAACTTGCCGTCGGCGCCGAGATCGCGGTTGGTGATCAGCCGCCCAGTGGCAATCGGGTCGCCCGCGGCGTTGAGCATGTATTCGCGCAGGAACACCTGGTGCGAGGGGTGCGAGCTGTAGGTCTGGCTCTGGTCCACGAACGGCGAGGTGGTGTTGGGCTGGCCATCGTCGGCCGTGCCCAGCACACCGTCCGCGCCGGCCGTGCGCACGGCACGTGGCAGCACCATGAAGTTGGTCGGGCTGTTGGGCACGTACAACGGGTCGTCCGGCTGCAACGGGATGAACACGATGTCGGTGGTGCTCTTGGTCACCAAGTCCAGGCCGTGATCGAAGAACTGGCCGAAGAAAGTCATCCAGGCGTTGAAACCGGCCGTCAGGCCCGCGTCTGCAGACTGGTTGGGGATGAAGAACACGGGCTTGTCGTCAGCCGTGCCGAACACCCCATCGAGGCCAGGGCTCATCACCGGCGCCGCGCCGCCATTGGCTTCTACGGCGGCGGGGTTGTTCGGCGTCTGGTCGACGATCAGGTTGCTGATGGTGCGCGGCTGCCCGTCGACCACCGTGCCGGTGCCGGCATAGGCCGCGCGGTACGACGCATCAAGCAAACGCAGGAAGGAATTGTCGGCGGCACCGAACTCACTTTGCCCGGCCACCAGGTTGTTGTAGCTGCCGTCCACGGTGCGCAAGCCAAACGGCACCTGGCTGTTGGGCAGCAGATCGATGAGATTGGCGCCCTTGGCGTGGGCTTCGGCGATGAAGATCTGCTTGAGGATGAACTCCAGGTCCGACTTGCTGAAATTGGCCATTTAGATTGCCCTCGATCTATCGGGAGAAAGACACAGGGCAACAGGGTCCATCCCGCGCCCAGTCAGTGCTGACGTGCGCAGTTCGTGGTTCGGTTTTCCGGGATCGGTGGTGCGATGACTTCTGGTCAAGCGCGGCCCGTTGGAGCGGCCCGAATAATCAAGACTAAAGTCGTAGGTTCAAACCTTGTCAATAAGCCGTCGAAAAAATGACTCTCGATGATAATGCGTTGCAACTCGCTGTTTTTACGTGACTTATAAAAAGTTCAAAGAATTTATAGAGCGAAATGATATTACAAGATATTTCGTTGCAACCTACGCTCGTGCTTGTGGGGCACCGCAGCGTTTTCGGATGATTCGCCTACAGAGCGACCCGCCTGCGTGCCGTCCAGAAGCCACATCTAGAGCAGTCCAGAGCGCCGCAACGGCCTCCGGTTTGGTACAGAGGGAGGCCCCAGATGCACAAGCAGCCGCGCACCCGTTCCGAGCTGGCCGAGGCGCTCTTTCGCCTGCGCCGCAGCTTCTACTCACTGGCAGGCTTCAGCGGCGTGATAAACGTCATGATGTTGACGCCAGCTGTCTACATGCTCCAGGTCTACGACCGCGCCCTGGTCAGCCGTAACGTCACCACATTGACGATGCTCACCGTGCTGGTGGTCGGGCTGTTCCTGCTGATGTCCGCCCTGGAAATGATCCGCACCCGCGTGTTGATCCGGGTCGGCAACTGCCTGGACATGGACCTCAACCGGCGCATCTTCAGCGCCGCCTTCGAGCGCAATCTGAACCGCGCCGGTGGCAACCCGGCCCAGGCCCTGCAAGACCTGGCACAGGTCCGCCAGTTCTTGACCGGTAATGGCCTGTTCGCCTTCTTCGATGCACCGTGGACGCCCATCTACCTGGTGGTGTGCTACCTGATCCACCCGCTGCTGGGGCTGGTCACGATGATCGGCTCGATGATCCTCGCCGGCCTGGCGTACCTCACCGAAAAGGCCACCCACAAGCCGTTGGCCGAGGCCAACCACGCGGCGCTGTCGTCTGCCAACTACGCCAACAACAACCTGCGCAATGCCGAAGTCATCGAGGCCATGGGCATGCTGCCGTCGATCAGCAAGCGTTGGTACCAGAGCCATCTGCGCATCCTGCAGATGCAGACGCTGGCGTCCGACCGTGCGGCCTTGATCAGCAGCGCCGGGCGCTTCGTGCGTATCACCCTGCAATCGCTGATCCTCGGCACCGGTGCGCTGCTGGCGATCGAAGGCAAGATCACCCCGGGCATGATGATCGCCTGCTCGATCCTCACCGGTCGCGCACTGGGGCCGGTGGAACAAGTCATCGCCTCGTGGAAGCAACTGCTTGGCTGCCGCTCAGCCTGGGGGCGGCTGACCGAACTGCTGCAGGACTACCCGCGCCGCCCACCGAGCATGTCGCTGCAACGGCCCCTGGGCATGCTCGCCGTGGAGAACGTGTTTGCTGGCGCCCCCGGCACCAACACCACCATTCTGCGCGGGGTGAGCTTCAGCCTGGCGCCGGGCGAAAGCCTCGGCATCATCGGCCCCTCCGCCTCGGGCAAGTCCACCCTCGCCCGCCTGCTGGTTGGCGTCTGGCCGACCCAGGCCGGCAAGGTGCGCCTGGACGGCGCCGACATCTTCACCTGGAACAAAGGCGAACTGGGCCCGTGGCTCGGCTACCTGCCGCAAGACGTCGAACTGTTCGAAGGGACCATCGCCGACAACATCGCGCGGTTTGCCGAGGTGGACAGCGATGCGGTCATCCGCGCAGCCAAGAACACCGGCGTGCACGAGATGATCCTGCGCTTCCCGCAGGGCTACGACACCCGCCTGGGCACCGATGGCAGCCCGCTTTCCGGTGGCCAGAAACAGCGCATTGCCCTGGCCCGTGCGCTGTATGGCGAACCTAACCTGGTGGTGCTGGATGAGCCCAACGCCAACCTCGACGATGTCGGGGAAAAGGCCCTGGTCGATGCCCTGGGCGAACTCAAAGGCCGTGGCGCCACGGTGGTGCTGGTTTCTCACCGGCCCAACGTGCTGTGCGCCGTCGACAAGGTGCTGATGCTGCGTGACGGCGGCGTGCAGATGCTGGGCACGCGCGACGAAGTCTTTGCCGCCCTGCGCAAGGCAAGTGTGATACCGGCGGCCGCAGCAGCGCCGCTGGCTTCGGTAAAAGTACGGGAGTAACCGATCATGCACATGAGCCAACCGACCGAGTTGATCCCTGCCGAGGCCAAGCGCCTGATCGACCTGGATGCCGGCAAGCCGGTGCGCTGGGGCCTGTGGCTGGTGCTGGCCGGCTTCGGCGGCTTTTTGCTGTGGGCCTGGCTGGCGCCGCTGGATGCCGGCGTGGTGGCCACCGGCACGGTCAAGGTCACCAGCAATCGCAAGGCCGTGCAGCACTTGAGCGGCGGCACCGTGGAGGCGATCCTGGTGCGCGAAGGCGACGTGGTGAAAAAGGACCAGGAACTGGTTCGCCTCGATGCCCTGCGAGCCGTGGCCGAACAGGGCGCAGTCAGCGCCCAGTACATCGTCAGCAAGACCGTGGAAAACCGCCTCGAAGCCGAGCGCGACAACCGCGACTCGGTAACCTTCGACCCCGCGCTGCTCAAGCGCTTCAGCGCAGACCCACGCCTGCTGGCTGCCATGGACTTGCAGCAGCGCTTGCTGGACACCCGCCGCGCCGGCCTGGCGGGCGAGCTCAGCATCCTCGAAGAGAACCTGGCGGCATCGGCCGTGCAGCTCAAAGGCCTGCAGCAGGTGTACGGCGCCCGCGCCTCGCAGATCAACTTCCTCGGCCAGGAGCTGCAAGGGACCCGCGTGCTGGCCGCCGAAGGTTATGTGCCGCGCAACCGCCTGCTGGAACTGGAGCGCAGCAACGCCGACCTCTCCGCCGGCCAGGCCGAGAACCTCAACAACATCGCCCGGGTGCGCAGCCAGGCCACCGAGATCAAGCTGCGCATGCTTCAGCGCCAGCACGATTACTTGAAAGAGGTCGAGTCGCAACTGACCGACACCGCCAAGGAAAACACCACCCTGGCCGACCGCTTGCGTGCATTGGACTACGAAGTGACCCACACGGTGATCCGCTCACCCATCGATGGCATGGTCCAGGCGCTGGGCATCGCCACGGTCGGCGGGGTTATCCAGCCTGGCGCCAAGCTGATGGAAATCGTCCCGCTCGACGAGCCGTTGCAGGTCGACGCGATGATCCCAGTGCAGGCCATCGACAAAATGGTCCCAGGGCTTGCCGTGGACATCGCCTTCCCGGCCTTCAACCACGCTCAGACCCCAAACATCCCCGGCCGTGTGAAAACCATCTCTGCCGACCGCCTGCTCGATGAAGAGAGCAAGCAGCCGTTCTACCTGGCGCAGGTGGACGTTTCACCCGCCGGCATGAGCTTGCTGGGCAGCAACCACATACGCCCCGGCATGCCGGCCACCGTCACCATCAAGACCGGCGAGCGCAACCTGCTCAGCTACCTGCTCAAACCCATGCTCGAACGCGTCGACAGCGCTTTCAAGGAGCAATGAGATGAACCGTCACTGCCTGATGTTGTGCCTGTTGGGGTTGTCCTTGCCAGCCAGTGCCATGGACCTGAAGCAAGCCTGGGACCTGCTGCAGTACCAAGGGCCCATCTACCATGCCGCCGAGCATGAGAAACAAGCCGGCCTGGAAAACCGGGCCATCGGCCAAGCCGGCCTGCTGCCGCAGATCAATGCCACGGCCTATTACAACAAGGTCAATGGCTCGCAGCGCCAGAGCGGCCAGGACAACGACCTGGACTACGACTCCAAAGGCGCCAGCGTGCGCCTGCGCCAACCGCTGTTCAACAAGCAGAAGATGGCCGAATACCGCCAGGGCCAGCAGCGTGCCGACTACAGCGTCGCGGTGTTCGATGCCAAGAGCCAGGATGCTGCGGTGCGCCTGGCAGACAGTTATTTCGATGTGCTGTTGGCCAGCGAAACCATCACCCTGGCCAGGGCCAAGCTGAACGCTTTCGAGGAGCAGCTTGCGTCAGCGAAACGGCGCATGGAGCTGGGCGCCGGCACGGTGACCGACATCGACGAATCGGTCGCTCGCCGCGACCTGGCAGAAGCCGACCTGATCGAGGCGCAGGACAACCTGGTCAACGCCCGTCGCAAGCTCGAGGAGTACATCGGTGAAACCCCGGCATCGCTGACCACCTTGCAGCCAGGCTTCACCACCCCGCCGCTGCTACCGGGCAACCTGCAGGACTGGCTGGTCAAAGCACAAACCGACAGCCCGCTGATTCACGCCCGCCGGCACAGCTACGAACTGGCAGAAGAAGAGGTGAACCGGGCCAAGGCCGGGCACTGGCCGACCCTGGACTTCGTTGCCGGTTACACCGCGGGCAGCAGCCAATCGATTTCAGAGCTGAACCAGCGCAACCAGTACAGCTCGATCGGCTTGGAACTGAACATCCCGTTGTACAGCGGCGGCAGCACCAGCGCGCTGACCCGCCAGGCCAGCGCCAACAGTTCGAAAGCGCTGGACGAGCTCGACGCCACCCGCCAGGAAGTCATCTCCGGTACCACCCGTGAGTACCGAGGTGTGCAGAGTGGCGCCATGCGTATCCATGCGCTGGAAAAGGCCGTCGCGTCCAACGAACGTTCGCTGACTTCAACACGCAAAGGCTTCAAGGAGGGCGGTACCAGTACCAACTCGGATGTGCTTAATGCGGAGGAATTGCTGTTCGACGCACGGCATGACCTGTTCGAGGCCAAGTTGAACTACCTGATGTCACGCCTGCGCCTGGCGTCATCGGTGGGCAGCCTGGGGGACGACGATATCGAGCTGGTCAACAATTACCTTGGGCCGGAGTTGATGGTGAGTAACTGACCTGCTCTGGCTTTGTTTAAGCTTGAGATTGTTGGTGGCGCTTAAGGCCTTGTAACGCAGGCGGTAATAGCCTTGGTAGCATGAGATCGCCAGCATCTTCAGGAACAGCACGACCACACAGACCGCATAGACAGACAGGGCATCGTGCATCACGCCCCCTCGTGAGCATGATGTGCCGAGCGCCTGCCAAAGCCTTCAAACACGATGTACAGAAGCGGCCCCACGGACACAAACACAGCCGTGAGCAGCAAAAAAGGGGCAACCCGTAACCACGATCGTCCTTTCGAACGGGCATCCCTGATCATCCAGGCGCATGCAAGCCCAGCCATCACGTACAAGTCGATTACAACCTGCGCGGTGTCAGGCCGGGCCATCAGTTCAAGGCCAAATGCGAGCAATGACTGCTCTGCAATGAACATCGTCCAGCCGGTGTATAGCGAAAACGACATCAGGGTAGCCAGCGCGATCCAAGTGCTTTTCATCTGCAACGCTCCTTAACCAATACCGCGCCAAGGTAGTGCTATGGTTGCAGCCTGCTCAATGACCTCACAGGTCATCGACGCCCCCGCTCACGCCCCGTCAGAGTTGCCCCATTAGTAACCGCCCTTTCCACCCGACCGCCTCAGCCGGTAACCCGGCAGGCAACCACTTGCGCCGGCATCGTCAACAGGCAGGTTTAAGCCAGCTTGAGCTGGCGCTGCGCGCCAACGTATCCCAGCGCCACCTGAGCTGTGTGGAGACCGGTCGCGCCAAACCAAGCCCAGGCACGTTGCATGCCCTGCTTTCTGCGCTGGACGTACCGTTGGAGGAGTGCAACGCGGTTTTCCTCGCGGCAGGTTATGCGCCCCGCTACACCGCGTCGCCGCTGAATGCGCCCGCCATGGCAATGGTGCACGAGGCAATTGCGCATATTTTGCAGGCCAACAACCCTGCCCCTGCGATCGTCCTGGATAGCATGTGGTACACCACCGCCGCCAACACCAGCGCCGGGCTGCTGTTGCAGATGGCGGGGGTACAGCCCCGTGATGATGCGCCGCTCAACCTGCTGGAAACGCTGCTGCGCCCCGAGGGCCTGGGCGACCAGTTGATCAATGCCGATGAAATCCGCGCCACCGCGTGGCACAGGGCCTCGCGGGAAGCGGCGGGCAACCCTGAGCTGGCGCAGCTTCTGCAAGACCTGCCCTGCCCCGCCGCGCTGGCGATCGCCCCATCGCCTTCGCCGGTCGTGTTGACCCGCCTGCGCTCGGCACACGGTGAGCTGAAGTTCCTGTCCACCTTCACCACCTTTGGCATGCCGCTGGACGTGACCGTGGCCTCGCTGCGCATAGAACACCTGATACCTGCAGACACGCATACCTGGCACACCATGACCCTGGCGTATGAACAAGTGACCGCAAACCCCTGAGTGCGCCCAGGCCAAACCGGCCTCAGAAATCGACCGTGGCCGACAGCTGCAGGGCGCGTGGGTAGCCAGGCGATATCGCGCCATACGAAGCGACCCCCGACCAGTACTCACGGTCGAAGACGTTCTGCACCGTGGCCCGGAAGGTGGTAGGACGGCCTTCGATGTGGGTGATGTAGCGCGCCCCCACATCGAAACGTGTCCAGGCATCGAGCTCCTGGGTGTTGGCCTGGTTGATGTACTGGCTGCCGGTGTAGATCGCGCCACCGGTCAAGGTGACACCTTCGACCCAAGGCGTGTCCCACTCGGCCCAGAGGTTGGCCTGCACATCGGGCACGCCCACAGGCTCATTGCCCTTGTTGGCCGCCGTGGCCGAATCGGTCAGTTCGCCGTCCAGCAGGGTCACGCCGCCCAGCAGTCGGGTACCGGGCGCGACTTCACCGAACATGCTCAACTCGATGCCACGGTTGCGCTGCTGCGCCTGCACCGAAAACAGGTTGCCAGCGCCCAGTTCACCACTGGGTTTTTCGATCTGGAACAGCGCCAAGGTGGTCATGAAGGTGTCCCGTTCGAACTTCACCCCCAGTTCGTGCTGCTTGGTTTCATAGGGGGCAAAGGCTTCACCGGCATTGCCCGCCGTGGCCGGTGCCACATCGCCTTTGCTCAGGCCTTCGACGTAGTTGTAGTACAGCGAGACGTTCTCCCAGGGTTTCACCACCACCCCGACAACGGGCGTTGTCGCACTGTCTTTGTAGCGGGCAGTCATCGCGCCTGCGGTGCTGTAGTTACGCGACTCGATCGCTTGCCTGCGCACGCCCAGGGTCAGTTGCACGCGGTCATCGAACACCGCCAAGGTGTCGGTCATCGCTACGCCGGACAACTCGGCTTCAGACACCCGATTCACGTTTGGCGCACTGATGTACTGCTTGGGCACCGCTACGGGGTGATAGATGTTCGAGATTATTTCCGTGCCATTGTTGATGCCCCGCGACAGCTCATCCTGGTAACGGGTCGCCATGAGCGTGACGGTATGGTTGATCGGCCCGGTTTCGAACAGCCCGCGTACGCCCACGTCGGCGGTGGAGCGGTCGACATTGAACTTGTAGTAGCCCGGAGTATTGCTGGTATCGCCCGCGTCATTGAGGATTTTCGGCACCTGGTCGGACATCCGCGCGACATCCGCCCTGCCGCCACCCGCATGGGCAAACACAGTCAACGAATCGCTCAGGTCGTATTCCCCACCCAGCAGCGCGGATTGCTCGCGGGTGTCCGACCAGCCCCAGTCCTGTGGCAGGTTGGTGCGGCCATTGGCGGCTGAAGGCACGTCGACACCCGGCGCCACGGTGAAGGGCCGCGACGCGGCATCCCAGCGCTCCCGCTGGCTGATGAAGTCCAGGTTCAGGCGCAGGCGCTCACCTTGGTAATCCAGGGCGATGGCACCGATATCCAAGGCCCGTTGCTGGTCATCAATGGCCGTGTCGCCCTGGGCGAGGCTGCCGTTGAAACGCACGCCCCATTGCCGCTGATCACCAAAGCGGCGGCTGATGTCGAGGTGGCCACCGGTCTGTGTGTCAGAGCTGTAGCTGGCAGTGAAACGGGTCAGGTCCTCGGCCAGGGCGCGCTTGGGGACGATGTTGATCACGCCGCCGACCCCGCTGTTAGGCGAAATCCCGTACATCAGCGCGCCTGGCCCTTTGAGCACCTCGACGCGCTCGGCATACTCGGTAAACACACGGTAGTTGGGCGCCACGCCATACACGCCGTCGAAAGCAAGCTCCCCTAGGTTGCCCTCACCGACAGGGAAGCCACGAATGAAAAACGAATCGACGATGCCGCCGGTTTGCCCCGTGGAGCGCACCGAAGGGTCACGCTCCAGGGCATCGGCGACGGTGACCGTCTGCAGGTCCGCCAGGGTTTTGGCGGTATAGCTGGTGACGTTGAAGGGCGTGTCCATCACATCCTTGTTGCCCAGCATGCCCAACCGCCCGCCACGGGCAACTTGCCCGCCGGCATAAGCCTCTGGCAGGGTTTCGTGGCGCATGCTGTTGGCGTCGATGGTGGTCGCGGCCAGGGTCAGGCCGTCGCCACTGGCCACTTGCCTGATCAGCTTGAAGCTGCCGTCGCCCAGCTCGACCAGTTCGAGCCCACTGCCGGCGAGCAGTTGCGCCATGCCATCACGCGGGGAGTAGCGACCGTTGAGGCCTGGGCTGTACAGGCCTTCCGTCAATGCAGGCTCGAACGACAGGGCCACACCCGAGGTCAGCGCGAAGCTGGCCATGACCCGGCCGAGCGGCCCTGGGGCGATGTCGTACGGCCTGGTAGCCGTCGCCTCCAGTGGTTGTGCGAGCGCCGCCCATGAATGGCTGGCACCTGCTACCAGCACACAGCTGAACAGGGCGCGACGGATTGCAATGGCGAGCTGGGGACGACTTGCAACAGGCATGACAGGAGGGTCCTTCTGACCGGGAATGGAGGTGTTCACTCCTATTGCCAGCCGAGGCGGAAAAAAGTATCACCTGGGCACGACTTTTTTTGCAGTGCGGTCAGCGCGGCGCAAGCATCGTCCAGTAGCCCCCCATGTGCGCCTCCACCCGCAGGGCATAAGTCGACTCCAGCATGCTCAACGTTCGACGCGGGTCGCTGATGGGAAATGCCCCTGATACGCGAAGGTCGGCAATGCCTGGATCACAACGAATGAACCCCCGTTGGTAACGCGCCAGCTCGGCAACGAAAGCGTCCAGCCTCATCTTGTCCGCCAGCAGCATGCCCTGGGTCCAGGCCGTGACAGCCTCGTCTGCCGGCCTTGGTGCAGCGATCGTTCGGGCGTCGAAGTCAGCGCGTTGGCCGGCTTGCACGACGCGGCGGGCAAGGTGATCGGCATTGCCAGGTTCGATGCGAATCGCACCTTCGATGACCGCCAGGTAGGTACGCCCGCCGAACTCCCGCACGGTGAACCGGGTGCCCAAGGCTTGCATGCGCCCCTCCCGCGTCCCTACCCACAGCGGGCGAGCAGGGACCACGATGTCGGGGGCCGTCTGCACCAGGATTTCGCCACGGAGCAAACGAATGAACCGCTCGCCGGCATTGAAACGTACATCGATCGCGGAGTCGGTATTGAGCACAACCTGCGTGCCATCGGCCAGGGTAAGGTCAAGGCGTTCGCCAATGCCGGAGCGGTAATCAGCTGCCCAACCTTGTTGCTCGGTCAGCCGCCAACCTGCCCAGCTGGCCGGGGCCAGGGCCAGCAGCAGGGCCAGCCGGCTGACCAGTGCACGACGGCCAGGGTCGGCCGGGCGGTCCAGTGCAGGCATCGACAGTGCCGGTGGCAGGCCACCCAACTTGCCCATCAACCGCTCCGCGCGCTGCCAAGCGCTTGCTCGGGCCGGGCTGCTGTTGCGCCAGGCCAGCCAGTCGGCCTGCTGCGCATCGGTCACGTCGCCTGCGCTCATGCACATCAACCACTCGGCGGCTTCTTCGAGCGCTTCGGCGTCTACCGGCTCGGCGCGCTGTGCATCGGCCATCTAGTCGACCAGCCTCAAGCACTGAACGAATGCCTGCTTCATGTAGCGTTTGACGGTAATCAGCGATACACCGAGCTGCTCGGCAATCGCCTCGTACTTCATGCCAGCCAACTGCGACAGCAGAAACGCCCGCCGGACCAGTGGCGGCAAGGTATCGAGCATGGCATCGATCTCGTGCAGGGTTTCCAGGATCAGCAAGCGCGTCTCTGGCGAAGGCACTTCAGGGGCAGGCAGGTGCTCAAGCGCCGCCAAGTACGCACGCTCCAGCGATTTACGTTTGCACCAGTTGGCGAGAATGCCGCCGGCGACGCAACTCAGATAAGCGCGGGGCTCATCGAATACGACGGCTTTGGAGGCGAGGATACGGGTGAACGTGTCCTGAACCAGGTCGGCCGCATCCACCGCGTTGCCCAGGCGCCTGCGCAATTTCGCGTGTAACCAGCCCTGGTGGCCGGTGTAAAGCGCTTCGACATTGCGTATGTGATTGTCAGGGCTGGGCAGCACGTCGCTCATGGGCGGTCTTGTCTACGCAAGTGAGAACTATTTTCAATGGTAAGTTAGCGCTGGCGCGCAAAGCAAGTTCAATATGGGCCAGCATTCAGCCGCAAAGGCGCGCGCTCGCGGCCTATGCTTCAACTCACTCAAGGCGGCGGAAACCCTCATGCACAACCCCGAAGACAACCTGCTGCACAGCTGGCAGCACAACGCCCAGGCCTGGATCGACGCGGTGCGCAGTGGCGCCATCGAGAGCCGTCGGCAGGTGACCGACCAGGCAATCCTGCTGGCCATTCTCAGCCGGCAACCCGAGCGCGTGCTCGACCTTGGGTGTGGTGAAGGCTGGTTGCTGCGGGCGCTGGCCGATCGCGGCATCGAGGCGGTCGGCGTGGATGGCGACAACACCCTGGTGGAGGCGGCCCGTGCGGCAGGCTCCGCCGAGGTGCACCTTGCCAGTTACGTACAACTGGCCGAGGGCGACGTCAGCGTTGGCCGTGACTACGATTTGGTTTGTGCCAATTTTGCGTTGTTGCAGCAGGACGTCATCCCCTTGTTGGCGGCGATGAATGGGCTGCTGGCTCCGGGTGGTGCAGTGGTGATCCAGACGTTGCACCCCTGGAGTGTGGCTGCGGGGGATTATCAGGATGGCTGGCGGGAAGAGTCATTCGCAGGGTTTGCCGGGGACTGGCGGCCGATGCCTTGGTACTTCCGCACTTTGGCCAGTTGGCTGAATGCATTGGACATGGCCGGGCTGCGCCTGGTCAGCCTGCAGGAGCCGCAGCACCCGCAAAGTGCGGTGCCGCAGGCGTTGTTGATGGTGGCCGAAGGGCGGTGAACCCTGTGTGGCATTGCAAGCGAGTTGCCGCCCCTTGTGGGAGCGGGCTCGCCCCGCGAACACCGGCAAAGCCGGTGCCATACACCGCGTAGCCCCATTCGCCGGACAAGCCCGCTCCCACAGGGTTGTGACAATCACAGAACGCGACTGCCACTTGAGACGCTTACAGCACCGGCTTGCGCGCTGCCCCGCTGCGGGCCTTGGCCATGGCTGCCAGGCGCACGGCGACGTTCGCTGCGCCATACCCGGCATAGCCGCCCTTGCGCTGGATGATCTCGAAGAAGAAGCGCTCCTCGAACGGCTCGGTGTACACGTGGAACAGTTCGCCGCCTTGGGCATCGCGGTCGTACAGCACGTTGTAATACGCCAGTTCACTGAGGAATTCGTCGTCGAAGTCGAAGCGCGCCGCCAGGTCGTCGTAATAGTTGAGCGGGATTTCCAGCAGCGGCACGCCAGCCAACTTGGCACGCGCCACTTCACGGAAGATGTCATCACAATCGAAGGCGATGTGATGCACACCCGAGCCGCGGTAACTGGACAATGCGTGGGCAATGGCGGTGTTGCGGTTCTCGGAAATGTTCAGCGGCAGGCGTAAGGTGCCGCACTGGCTGCGCAGTGCACGGCTCTTGACCAGGCCGTACGGGTCGGGCAGCACCACTTCGTCGTCGGCGGCGAAGTCGAACAGGCTCTTGTAGAACAGCACCCAGCTGTCCAGCGACTCGGCCGGCAATGCCAGGGCCATGTGGTCGATACGGCGCAGGCCACCGCTGGCAGTGGCGGTTTTGTCCAGGCTGAAGTCGGTGTCGTACAGGGTCTGGCCAGCAGTGCCCTGTTCTACCAGGTACAACAGGCTGCCATCGGGCGCGCGCACGGCGGGTACTTCGCACTCGTTGGGGCCGACCAGGCCACGGAACGGCTGGCCACGGAAGGCCGTAGCGCGCTTCAAGGCAGCTTGCTGGTCCTTGACGCGCAACGCCGTGGCGCACAACGACGGGCCATGCGCCTCGAAGAAGTTGTGGCCAAACGAATAGGGTTCGGCATTGAGGACGATGTTGATGTCGCCCTGACGCAACAGTTGCACGTCCTTGCTGCGGTGCTTGCCGGCATCGGCGAAGCCCAGGCGTTTCAGCCAGTTGCTCAAGCGCGCACCCACCGCCTCGTCGACGGCGAATTCGAGGAACTCCACGCCATCATAGGCACTCGCCGCCGGCGGGTTGAACAGCACGCCCGGCTCCACCGCCACGGCCTCCTGCTCCAGGCGCAGGCGGGTCTGCTCTTCGAGGTACAGCAGCGAGCGCAAGCCGTCGGCGGCATTCTGCCGAGGTGGCGCGGCGCGGAAGCCGTCGTTGAAGATTTCCAGGGACAGCGGGCCGCGGTAGCCGGTGGCGAGGATCGGCGCGAGGAAGCCGGCCAGGTCCATTTCGCCCTGCCCCGGGAAGCAGCGGAAATGCCGGCTCCACTCCAGCACGTCCATGGCCAGGATCGGTGCGTCGGCCATCTGCACGAAGAAAATCTTGTCGCCCGGGATGTCACGGATCGCGCTCGGGTCACCCTTGAGCGACAAGGTATGGAAACTGTCGAGGATCACCCCAAGCGACGGATGGTCGGCCTGGCGCACCAGGTTCCAGACCTGCTGGTAGGTATTGACGTGACGCCCCCAGGCCAACGCTTCATAACCGATGCGCAGGCCACGCTTGCCGGCATGCTCGGCCAGCAGGCGCAGGTCGTCCACCAGCAGTTGCTCGTCGCCCAGGGCATCGGCCTGGACGTTGCTGCACACCAGCACCAGGTCGGTGCCCAGCTCTTGCATCAGGTCGAACTTGCGCTCGGCGCGGTCGACGTTGCGCTGCAGCCGGTCGCGGCGGCAGCCTTCAAAGTCGCGGAACGGCTGGAACAGGGTAATGGCGATGCCCAGGTCCGCGCACATCTGGCGAACCTGACGCGGGCTGCCGGCATAATAGAGCAAGTCGTTTTCGAAAATCTCGACGCCGTCGAAACCGGCGGCGGCGATGGCTTCGAGCTTTTCCGGCAGAGTGCCGCTCAAGGACACGGTGGCAATCGAACGCTGCATGGCGGGAGTTCCTTGTTGTTAGGGGACGACGGCGCAGGAAAACCACGGTAACGGTGCCTGGCATCATGGATTATTCGCAGGTAAAGTCGCCTCATCAATCTCTTTGTACGGAATGGTTAGTTTTGTGTTCGATTACCGAACAAAACCGGATTTCGCGAATTGCTAGACCGCCACCCCGTGGTCAACATGAAACCAGACGCAGGCACACCGACTGCCGCCTTCTTGCCAGACGGTCATTCGGCAGAACCTGCGCTAACAAGCCCAACGCCACAACATAATAAGTTCAATAAAACCGGGTACCGACCTATGAACACTGCTCTCGCCTTGCGATCCGCACCTGTCTCCTGGCTGCCTGTCACGGCCTTGGCGCGGAATACGCCCGCACTTCACGTTTGACCCCACTCCCGAGATAACCCCACGCTCGCCTTGCGCCGTGCGGGAACCAACAAGAACAACGGAGACACCGATGGCTCACTCCAGCTCTCAAGCCAAGAAAGCGACCGCCAGTGGATGGATAGGCTCGGCACTCGAGTACTACGACTTTTTCATCTATGCACAGGCTGCGGCCCTGATTTTCCCGCAAATCTTCTTCCCTAACACCGACCCGAAAATGGCGATCATCGCCTCGCTGGCCACTTACGGTGTCGGCTACCTGGCCCGCCCGGTCGGCGCCATCGTGCTCGGCCACTGGGGTGATACCCGCGGGCGCAAGAACGTACTGCTGCTGTGCATGTTCCTGATGGGTGTGTCGACCATGGCCGTCGGCCTGCTGCCGACGTACCACGACATCGGTATCCTCGCCCCCGCCTTGCTGGTGCTGCTGCGCCTGGTCCAGGGCTTCGCGGTAGCCGGCGAGATCTCCGGTGCCAGTTCGATGATCATGGAGCACGCGCCGTTCGGCCGACGAGGCTACTACGCGAGCTTTACCCTGCAGGGCGTACAAGCCGGCCAGGTCTTGGCGGCGGCGGTGTTCCTGCCACTGGCTTACTTCATGCCGAGTGAAGCCTTCAACGATTGGGGCTGGAGGATTCCGTTCCTGATGAGCGCCGTGGTGCTGATCGCCGGTTTCATCATCCGTAAAGAAGTGCACGAAACGCCTGCCTTCGTGAAGGAAGAGAAGCAGGATAAAGTTGCCAAATCGCCAGTCAGCGAGGCCTTCCGCCACAGCTGGAAACACATGGTGCTGGTGATGTTCATGGCCCTGATGAACGTGATCCCGGTCGTCGCGACCATTTTCGGTGCGGCCTACGCGGTGCAGCCGGCCTATGGCATCGGCTTCGACAAGAGCGTGTACCTGTGGATTCCGGTGGTCGGCAACATCGTCGCGGTATTGGTGATTCCATTCGTCGGCAACCTTTCCGACAAGATCGGCCGTCGCCCGACCATGATCGCCGGGTGCCTGGGTTCGGGCCTGCTGGCCTTCGTCTACCTGTATGCGATCAGCATCCAGAACGTACCGCTGGCCTTCGCTGCCTCGATCGTGATGTGGGGCATGGTCTACCAGGGCTACAACGCGGTGTTCCCAAGCTTCTACCCTGAGCTGTTCCAGACCCGCTACCGTGTTTCGGCCATGGCCATTGCGCAGAACATCGGCACCATGCTGACGGCCATGCTGCCGGCGCTGTTCGCCCTGGTGGCGCCACCGGGCTCGGACAACATTCCACTGGTCGTGGGTGGCATGGCGTTCTTCATCACCTGCATCTGCGCCCTGGCGGCGTACATCGCACCGGAAACCCATCGCCTGTCGATGGAAGACCTCGGTAACCCGCAGGCCAAGCCGATGGAGAAGGCCGCGTACGAAGCCAGCCGTAAAGGCAGCTTGCAGACTGCAAGCCACTGATCGATCGCAGGGGGCTGCTGCGCAGCCCATTCGCGGCGCAAGGCCGCTCCCACAGGTGTGCGCAAATCCCTGTAGGAGCGGCCTTGCGTCGCGAACGGGCCGCAAAGCGGCCCCAGCGTTTTCAGCCCTTAATCACTTCCTGCAGCCGCTGCCACAGTTGTTCAACATGCTCCCGCTCGGTCGGCAATGCGCCAATCGACACCCGCACCATCCACCGCCCATCAAGGGTAGCCGGCGTTACATACGCCTCCCCAGAACCATTGAGCCGCTCGGCCCAGGCCTTGGTATGCGCATCCAGCGCCTCCCCTTCCAGCCCCACCGGCCGATGCTGGATGCACAGCGTCTGCAACTGCACGGGCGCCAATAGCGTCCAACCCGGTGTCGCCTCGACCTGCCCAGCAAGCCACTGAGCATTATCCAAATCACGGCGCAAACGCGCCTGCAGCGCTTCGACGCCTTCACTGCGCAACATGAACCACAGTTTCAAAGCGCGGAACCGCCGGCCCAGTGGAATACCCCAATCACGCAGGTTCTTGACCTCACCATCCACCGCCGACTGCAGGTAGCTGGGGTTGGTGCTCATCACCCGGATCAGGTGCTGCGGGTCGCGCACGTAGTAGATCGAACAATCAAAGGCCACACCCAGCCATTTGTGCGCGTTGACCACCACCGAGTCGGCCAGCTCGATGCCGTCCCACATCCAGCGGCACTCGGGCAGAATCATCGCCGACCCCGCCATGGCCGAGTCAACGTGCAGCCACAGGCCATGGGCCTGGGTGATTTCACCAATCGGGCGCAGTGGGTCGAGTGCCGTGGTGGCGGTGGTGCCGGTGGTCGCGACAACCGCACAAGGCTGATTACCTGCCGCCAGGTCCTGCTCGATGGCTGCCCGCAGCGCGTCTGGCTGCAGGGCGAACTGCGCGTCGGTGGGGATCAGGCGAATGTTGTCACGGCCAAAACCGGCCAGCAGTGCGGCCTTGTCCACCGAGCTGTGGGCGTGGGCGCTGACGTAGACGATCAGCGGCTTGGCCTGGGCCTGCAGGCCACCGCGGACCAACGCGTAATCGCTGGCCCGTTCGCGGGCGCAGATCAGCGCCACCAGGGTGCTGGTCGAGGCGGTGTCCTGGATCACCCCGCTCCATTGCCCTGAAAGGCCGAGCAACTGGCGCAGCCAGTCCAGGGTGGTTTCTTCCAGCTCGCTCAAGGCTGGGCTGGACTGCCAGGACAGGCCCAATACACCCAGGCCGGTACTGAGAAAGTCGCCCAGCACCGATGACAAGGTGCCGTTGGACGGGAAGTAACCGTAGAAATCCGGGTGCTGCCAGTGCGACAGGCCTGGCATGACCAGGTTGTTGACGTCGTCGAGAATCGCCTCGAAGGGTTCGCCCTGCTGCGGGGCGCCTGCCGGCAGGGCCGCTTTCAGGTAGCCCGGTTCGACTTGGGCCATGACCGGGCGTTCGCCCACGGTTTGGCGGTAGTCGGCGATCAGGTCGATCAATTGGTGGCCGTACTGGCGGAATTGTTCTGGGGTCACGGGCGGTCTCCATTGGGCAGTTTGCTGCCTGGGCCGGCCTCTTCGCGGGCAAGCCCGCTCCCACAGGTGAATCACAGCTTGAGCACTGTGCGGATCCTGTGGGAGCGGGCTTGCCCGCGAAGAGGCCGGCACTGGCAATACAGGCCCATCAGTCTAGGTGCCACCCGCCCTGCAAAGAACCCCGCTTCGTGCATACCTCCTATGGCGTTGGCGCATGCCCCCCTTGCACGCCGAACTGGGACTGGCGCCAGAGCTCGAATACCCGGTTGCGCAACCAGCGGTGCTCGGCCGAGGCCTGCAGGCGCTGGTGCCAGACCACCCAGTAACGCTGGCTGTGATCGATGAAGCCCAACGGTCGCCAGGCCAGGTCATGCAAACGGCACAGTTGCCGGGCGATGTGCTCCGGGACCGTGGCCACCGCCTGGCTATTGCCGATCACCTGCACGGTGGCCGAAAAAAACGGCACTTCCAGGCTGACCCGCCGCTGCAGGCCCTGGGCGCGCAGGTGGCGGTCGATGAAGCTGTCCTTGTCGCCACCCCCGGAAATGCGCACATGCTTGTGCGCCAGATACGCTGCCTGGCTGAGCGTTTCATGGGCGGTCAACGGGTGGTCGCGGCGCATCAGGCACACCGCGCGGTCCTCGCCGAGCAGACGACCATGCAGGTTGGGCGGCGACTCGTCGAACAAGGTGGTGGCCAGGTCGATCTCGCCACTGGCCAGCAACGCGTACTGGCCAGCCTGCCAGGTGCGGTATTCCAGGGACACGCCGGGCGCTTCGTGCTCCAGCGCCGCCACCAGCAGCGGCAGCATATGCTCGGCGACGTAGTCCGAGGCCGCCAGGCAGAAACGGCGCTCGCAGCGAGCGGGGTCGAACACAGCCGGTTGGCGCAGGGCGTGCAGCTCTTCTAGGACCTGGCGCAGTGGCTCGACCAGGGCTTCGGCATGCTCGCTGAGCACGTAACCACGGCCTTGGCGCACCAGCAGCGGGTCGTCGAATGCTTCGCGCAGGTGGGCCAGTTGACGGCTCAGGGCAGATTGGCTGACACCCAGGCGCTCGGCGGCGTGGCTGAGGTTCTTGAGCTGCAGGAGGCAGTCGAGGGTGCGTAGATGGGCGAGGCTCAGGGAGGCAAAAGTTGGGTTCATGCAGGCTCCCCTTTATCAAATTCACCGGCCCATTCGCGGGACAAGCCCGCTCCCACAGAGCCCCGCCGTGTTTGAGGTTAGCGGAGGCCTGTGGGAGCGGGCTTGCCCCGCGAATGGGCCGCAAAGCGGCCCCGGCTTTTAGTCGGTCAGGCCGACATAGACGTTCTGCACGTCATCGTTCTCATCGATCGCCTCGAGGAACGCCTCGACCTCGGCCAATGCCTCAGCGCTCAGGCTGGCAGCACTTACCGGGTTCTTCGGGGTGTAGCCGATCTTTGCCGATGTCACGGTAAAGCCATGCTCCGGCAGGGCCTTTTGCACCGCGTCCAGGTCGGTGGTGTCGGTGATGAACAGGGTCGAACCCTCTTCTTCCCCTTCCTCGAAGTCCTGGGCACCGGCTTCGATGGCGGCCATTTCCGGGTCGGCACCTTCGCTCGGGGTGGCTTCGATCAGGCCGACATGGTTGAAGTCCCAGGCTACCGAACCGCTCGCACCCAACTGGCCCTTGCGGAACAGCACGCGGATCTGCGCGACGGTACGGTTGATGTTGTCTGTCAGGCACTCGACGATCAGCGGCACCTGGTGCGGCGCGAAACCTTCGTAGCTGACCGCGTGGTACTGCACGGCATCACCGTCCAGGCCAGCACCTTTACGGATTGCCCGGTCCAGGGTCTCGCGGGTCATCGAGGCCTTTTTGGCCTGCACGATCGCCAGGCGCAGGCGCGGGTTCATGTCGGGATCGGCGCCCGATTTGGCAGCGATCTGGATCTCTTTGGACAGCTTGCCCATGATCTTGCCTTTGGCATTGGCCGCTGTTTCTCTATGTTTGGCTTTCCACTGTGCGCCCATGTCGACTCTCTTGTTTCAACGGCCAGTTCAGGAAGCGACCGGCCAAAAGTGGGTGCAGTTTATACGCCCTCGGGCATGTGATCGACAAGAAATCTCATGCTTTGTCGGCCTTCCCCGCCGCCGCCGCAAAACGTGCCAGGCGTACATCGAGGTGCCGTGGCCGCAGCCCGCGGTCCTCGGCGCGCTCCTTGCGGCGAATGGCATTGCGCACCATCAGCGCCCCCAGGTAGCGAATCGGCTCTGGCGGAAACAGCCCCAGCGGCCCCTGGACCAATGGCGAGCGGGTCCAGGGGTTGTCCAGCCCCAGCGCCAGCGACGACAGGATTTGCCCACCCATGTGGCACGGCCCGACGCCGCTGCCGGAATAGCCAAAGCCATAGAACACGTTGCCCTGCCCGTCTAACCGGCCAAAGAACGGCAAGCCCGTGACGGAGCGGTCCGACGGCCCATTCCAGCTGGCCGCCAAGGGCACGTCCGCCAACGCCGGAAAAAACTCGCCCAGGCTTTCACGCAGCAGCGGCCGGTATGGCGAGGGCTGGTCGAATACCGGCAGCATGCGCCCGCCATAGGCGAAGGTATTGCCGCCCTTGCCGAGCATCAGCCGGCCATCGGAGGTGTTGTGGTAGTAATGCACGAAAATGCGCGAATCGAGCACGCTGACGCCGCTGTCCAGGCCGATTTCGCGCAACAGCTCAGGGCACGGCTCGGTGATAATCATGTCGCTGGACACAATCGCTACACTGCGCTCGAACTGCGGGAACGCCCGCGCCATCCAGGCATTGAGGCCCAACACTACACGGTCGGCGTGCACCGTGCCGTGGGCCGTGCGCACCTGTACCGGCGCACCGTGCGCCAGGCCCGTCATGGCCGTGCCTTCGTGAATGCGCACGCCACGCTGCAACGCCACCCGCCGCAGGCCGCGCACCAACTGCCCGGGCTGCACGGTGGCGGCGGCCGGGGAGAACCAGCCTTCCAGGTGTCGCGCCGACCCCGCCAGGCGTTGCACCTGGTCCAGCGGCAGCCGCTGGAACGAATTCACCCCCTGCTGCTCCAGCGCGGCGATCACCGCATCGGTGGCACCGACCTGGGCCGAGTTGGTGGCGGTGTACAGCGTGCCGTCCAGGCGGTAGTCACAGTCGATGCCATTGGCCGCGCAAAACGCGCCGATGGCACCGATGCTGCGTTCCGACTCGCGCACCAGGCGCACCGCTTCAGCCGCCCCGAACAGGCGCTCGAGGGTGAAGTACTTGGCCGACCACGACAGCACACAACCGCCATTGCGACCACTGGCGCCAGCGCCGCAGATGTCGGCCTCGATCAGCACGACATCCAGTGCCGGCACCGCCTCCTTGAGCATCAACGCGGTCCACAGGCCGGTGTAGCCGCCGCCGACAATGCACACATCGCAACGGCTGTCGCCTTGCAGCGGCGGGCACGCCGCTTCCTGCGCCGAATCCAGGGCCTGTTGCAGCCAGAAGGGTCTCATTCGCTCGCTTTCCTTTAGGTACGCAGTGGCTTGATTGCCATGCTGGTGTTTGGTGCCACGTCGTTGCGCTGCACCGCGGTAGCCGGGCGGCTGTTCCAGTGCGGCAGCAGCACCAGCGCCGAGAACAGTGCGCAACCGGCGAACACGATGAACACCGTGACGCCGTCGAAATAACCCGGCAGCAGCCCGCCAAGCACGGCGCCCACCGAGCCGCAGCCGTTGACGAAGCCTGCTGCGGTGGCACCTGCCTTGGCGGTGCCGAAGTCGATGGCCGCCGCGCCGCTGATCATCGAGTCAGGGCCATACAAAGTCAGGCCCATGACGAACAGCAGGCCCACCACCAGCATCACGCTGCCGGTGTGCATGGCCGCCATGAACGCGGCTAGCGTCACCGTCAACAGCACCAAGCTGATCACGCACGCCGGCATGCGCCGCGCGCCGAACAGTTTGTCGGAGGCCAGGCCGATCATGATCGGCCCCAGCAGCCCGGCCAGTTCGAAGGCCGTGGGGATGATCGCCGCGCCGACCTTGCCCACCGACGGCATTTGCTCGAAGACGATCACTGGCCCCCACAGCAGAATGGCGTAGCGCGCCGGCTTGAGCAGGAAGTAGGCCAGGCCCAGGGTCAACACCGTGCGGTTACGCAGGATCTCGCGCAACGGCGCCCAGACGCTGCACAGGTTCGCGCCCGGTGCCATGCTCTGCGGCTCGGGCTCTACGGCAGGCAAGCCGACGTCTTCTGGCTTGTTGCGCTGCAGGAAGAAAAACAGCACAGCCACCAGGGCGACCACCACGGCACTGGAGAAAAACGCGGCGTGCCAGGTGCCGACCAGGGTGTAAGCCCACCAGCCGGCAAACGGCGAGGCCACCAGGCCGCCAAAGGCATAGCACGAGCTCCACAACCCCAGTACCCGCCCGCGCTGCGCGGCAGGGAAGAAACTGCCGATGTTCTTGCACAAACCGGCCCAGCCGGTGGACTGTGCCAGGCCTTGGATCAACATGCAGGTGGCAAAGATCGGGAAGGTGGCGTAGCTACCCATCACCACCGCCGCCGCCGCCGAGATCAGCAAGCCGCCAAGCACCACCACACGGGGGCCGAAGCGGTCGGCAAGCATGCCCCAGGTGAACTGGCCCACGGCATAGGCGGCCAGGTAGATCGCGTCAAGGTTGGCCATGGCCGCCTTGTCGAGCATGAAGCTTGGGTCTTCGGCGATGCCCAGCTTGGCGACCGAGAACGCCTTGCGGGTGAAGTAGAAGGCGGCGTAGGCCAGCCAGGTGATTGCGAAAATCTGCATACGCCAGCGTTTGAACGTGGCTAGGGAATGGTTCATGTGAGTCTGACCTCTTGCTCAAGTGTGCCGGCAGAATGTGAAGAAACGCCTGTCTAGTTCTTGTGTTACGCACAGCGATGGCGGGGGGCCGTCATCGGGTCAGATGGCGCTGTATCAGCGCCATGGCCCCGACCGGCGCTTGTGGCTGCGGCGGGGCTGGGAGGTATGGAAACAGCTGGTGACTGATAAATAAAATCGATTTATCGTATTTCACTCATAAGCCCAGCTTGTTACTGGAGTCGTCATGTCGGTGTCCCACGCTCAACTCAAGGCCTTTCACGCGGTGGCGGTGCACGGCAGCTTCACCCGTGCCGCGCAAAAACTGTTTCTGACCCAGCCGGCGGTCTCCGACCAGGTGCGCAAGTTGGAAGAGCGCTTTGGCGTGCTGCTGTTCCACCGCAACAAGCGTTCGGTGCAACTGACCGACCTGGGCGAGCGCCTGCTGGGCATCAGCCAACGCCTGTTCGCCTGCGAAGCCGAAGCCCACGAACTGCTGCAGGACTCACGCGCCCTGCACACCGGCAGCCTGGTGTTGGCGGTGGACGCGCCGGTGCACGTGCTGCCGCAGATTGCGCGGTTCTGCCAGCGTTACCCGGGCATCCAGGTGAAGATCGAAACCGGCAACACTGATGAATCGTTGGCCCGGCTGTTCAGCTACCAGGCGGACCTGGCACTGCTGGGACGGGACGTCGACGATGAGCGCCTGCACTGCCTGCCGCTGCGCCGCGACCCGATGGTTGCCTTCGTCAGCCACCATCACCCTTGGGCCAGCCGGGGCTCGATCAGCCTGGCGGACCTGGATGACACCCCGCTGGTGCTGAGGGAGCCTGGGTCGGTGACGCGGCAGACGCTGGAAGAAGAAATGCAGCGCGCCGGGCTGCGGATTCGGCCGGCGATCCAGGTGGAAGGCCGGGAGGCGGCGCGCGAAGCGGTGGTGGTGGGGATTGGCGTGGGGGTTGTGTCGGCGGCGGAGTTTGGCGCGGATGCGCGGGTGTGTGCGTTGCCGATTGTCGACTGTCAGCGGCATTTGACCGAGACGCTGGTGTGCCTCAGCGAGCAGCGTACGCGGCGGGTGGTGGCGACGTTCTTGCAAATGGTTGAGGAAGGGCTGTAAAGCTGCATCCCCAATGTTTGCTTGGTAGCAGCAGCCTTGTGCTGCGAAGAGGCCGGTGCAGGCAGCATTGATGTATGGTGCCTGTACCGGCCTCTTCGCAGCACAAGACTGCTCCTACAAGGATCGCGAGGATCACGGAGGTCGCGAGGATCACGCCCCATGCTCTTTCGATTAGCCGCCGACGCGCTGGTGCTGTTGCACCTGGCCTTCATCTTGTGGGTGCTGTTCGGTGGCCTGCTGGTACTCAAGTGGCGCCCCGCCCTGCTCGTCCACCTGCCCGCCCTGGCCTGGGGCTTGGCGGTAGAAGGGTTGCACCTGGAATGCCCGCTGACCGACTGGGAAAACCGCATGCGCTTCGCCGCTGGCGACGCGGGCTACCACGGCGGTTTCGTCGAACATTACATCTGGCCGCTGATCTATCCGGCCGGGCTGACGCCGCAGATCCAATGGCTGCTGGGCGCCATCGTCCTACTGGTCAACCTGGCCATCTACGGCTACGTGCTCGGGCGCCGGCGCCGCCCTACCGCGTAGCGATCACGAACAAGCGCGGGAACGGCAACAGCACCTTACCGTCGGTGGCCGGTGGGTAATCGTGCTGCATCGCCTGCAGGTACATCTGCAGGAAGGCGGCTTGCTCTTGTTCGTCCAACCTGGCCAGGTAAGGCCGCAAAGCCGAGCCCTTGAACCACTCAACCACCGCTTCGGCGCCACCCTCCAACGCATGATGGTACGTAGTACGCCACACATCCACCCGCGCGCTCCGCGGGCTGAGCAGGTCGTAATAGAACGCGGCGTTGTGCCTGGGCGGTAGCTGGAAGTCGGCGAATTTGGCGGCCCAAGGGCCTTTGCTGGCGATTTCGCGCAGTTGCCGGTGCGCTGGCTCGTCAAGGTTGTCAGGGGTTTGCACCGCCAGGCTGCCGCCCTCGCTCAGCTGGCTGACCAGGTGCGGATACAGCGAAGCGTGGTCCGGCACCCATTGCAGCGAGGCATTGGCTAGGATCAGGTCTTGCGGCTCTGGCGCCGCCCACTGGGCGATGTCGGCAATGGCGCAGCGCACGCGTGGTACACAGAGCCTTTTGCGCTCCCGCGCCTTTTCGACCATGTCCGGGTCGCTGTCCAACGCCGTCACCTGGGCATCGGGGTAGCGCTGCAGCAGCACCTCGGTCGAGTTGCCTGGGCCGCAGCCCAGGTCGGTTGCATGGCGGACCGGGCGCTGTGGCACGGCGGTCAGCAGGTCGCGTACGGCGCGGGTGCGCTCGTTTTCGAACAGGGAATACTGGGTGGCGGACCAGGCCATGTGCGGCTCCTTTGGGCGGGCAATGTGCCCAGCATAAGCCAAGTAGTGGCACTTAGGGTCTATTCGCGGGCCGGAACCGAGCGTCTATCCTTGAAGTCAGTCCTTATATGCGCCTGCCCATGAAAACATTCCTGGCCCTCGCCATACTGGCCCTGATCGCCGCCGCCGCCCTGCTCGGCTCGCCGTGGATGAGCCAGCGTTTCCACATGCCGCCGGACAAACACCCGGCCCAACAACGCGAAACGGCCGGGTCCCAAGGGAGCCGGCCGTCTCTAACCACAACTGAAGCTTAGTGGCGTTTGGCGCTGCGGATCTGATGCACCACACCCATGGCTACCACGACTGCGGCAGCAATACCGGTGGAGATCACCAGGATCTGGTAGTCAGGCATGAACGCCATGGTCACCAGGGCAGCCACGATGAACGCGATTACCAGGTAGGTCAGCCACGGGAACAGCCACATCTTCAGGCGCACTTCCTTGCCTTCGGCAATCAGCTTGCGGCGCATGCGCAGCTGCGAGAAGGCGATCACCAGGTACACCAGCAGCGCGATCATGCCGGTGGTGTTCATCAGGGTGTCCAGCACGTCTTTCGGGCGCAGGGTTTCGCTGAAGTTGATCAGCGCACACACCACCGCCACGGCGCACGAGCCCATGATCGCGTACACCGGTACGCCGGTGCCGGCACGGGTGATCTTGAAGAACGACGGCGCGTCGCCACGCTGGGACAGCGAGAACAGCATGCGCGAAGCAGTGTAGTGACCGGAGATCAGGCAGCTGCTCACCGAGGTCAGGACCACGAAGTTCATCAGCAACTCGGCATACGGCACGCCCAGCAGCTCCAGGGTACGGCGGTAGGCGCCATAGCCCGAGACGCCCAGGTGCGGGTCGTTCCACGGTACCAGGCAGACGATCAGGAAGATCGAGCCAACGTAGAACAAGCACACACGCCACACCACCGAGTTGGTGGCCTTGACGATCTGCGCGGCCGGGTCTTTGGCTTCGGACGCGGCGATGGTGACGATCTCTGCGCCGAGGAAGGCGAACATCACCCCGAGCAACGCACCAATCACCGTGGTGATGCCGTTGGGCATGAAGCCTTCTGCGGTCAGGTGGCTGATGCCGCGCACTTCACCGAACTGCCAGACGTTCATCACCGCTGCGGTGCACACCACCAGGAAGCAGACGATGGCGATCACCTTGATCAAGGCAAACCAGAACTCGAACTCGCCGTAATGCTTGACGTTGAAGAAGTTGACGGTGATCAGCAGCAGGGTCGTGGCCAGCACGAACACGTTGACACTGACGTCAGGGAAGAAGCCATGCAGGATCTTGCCCGCCACATAGGCTTCCCACGCCATGAGGATGACCCAGTACCACCAGTACAGCCAGCCGATGGTGAAACCTGCCCAACGGCCAATGGCGCGGTCGGCGTAGGTGGAGAACGAGCCGGTGTCAGGCGAGGACGTCGCCATTTCGCCGAGCATGCGCATGATCAGCACCACCAGGATGCCCCCTGCCAAGTAGGCCAGGACAGCGGCCGGGCCGGCGCTGTGAATCACGCTGCCGGAACCGACGAACAAGGCGCCGCCGATAACCCCGGCGATCGACATCATCGTCAGGTGGCGCGACTTGAGGGAGGCACTGAGCTTGCTCTCGTGCCCGCCTTTCGCGGTGGTGGTTGTGGATGTTGCGTCCATCAGTTGTGTACCCCGTGCTTCTTTTTATCCAAGGAAAACTGTGAGACCCCGATGGCTAGCGGCCTCACCTGTACATCAGTGCTAATGCGGGCAGGATGGTGTGAGCAAACACACGCAGGCCATCCATGGCGGCCTGCTGACGCGCCCGAAGGTTTGCCCTTCGAGCGAACTGAACATGCTTTATGTGGCGATATCCGACACCTAATGTAAAAATGTCCGACGCAGAGAGCCATGCACAGTGGCATGAATCTCGCACTGCACTGTACAGGTTGCCAATGCAGTACACCCTGCAGGCACCTGACGCTACGCACCCTGAAAGGCCCTCGAATGTTCGAATTACACCCAGACGCCCCCACTCCGTTGGTCAACCAGATCATCGACGGCTTGCGCGAGCTGATCGACAACCAGACGCTCAAGCCTGGGGCCAAGGTCCCGTCTATCCGCGCCTTTGCCGCGACCTACTCGGTGAGTACCTTCACCGTGGTCGAGGCCTACGACCGCCTGGTCGCCCAGGGCCTGCTGGTCAGCCGCGGCAATGCCGGGTTTTTCATCAACCGCGCGGCCGGCGAGTTGCTGGACAAACATAATGTCGAGGCCGACACCAGTCGACCAACGTTCAACTCCGAGTGGTACCTGCAGCAGATCTTCGAGATCCGCCAGTTGCCCTTCAAGCCCGGCTGCGGCTGGCTGCCCAATGACTGGATGTATGAGGAAGGCCTGCGCCGCGGCCTGCGCCAGGTCGCTGGCAGCCCGCTGGAGCTGTCCGGCTACGGCGACCCCATGGGCCTGGCCGAACTGCGCACGCTGACTGCACAGAACCTGCAGCAGGAGCTGTCGATCGTCGCCAACCCGGCGCAGCTGATGCTCACCCATGGCGCCAGCCAGGCCCTGGACCTGGCCGCGCGCACCCTGGTGCGCCCAGGTGACGTGGTGCTGGTCGACGACCCCGGCTACCCCAACCTGATGAGCATCCTGCGCACCCAGGGCGCGACGTTGGTCGGCGTACCCCGCACCCCTGCCGGTTACGACCTGAACCAGCTGGAGCAGTTGCTGGCGCATCACCGCCCGACCGCGTTCTTCACCCAGCCGCACCTGCACAGCCCGACCTGCTCGCGCACCCCGCTGCCGCAGTTGCATCGGCTGTTGCAACTGGCCAGCCAGCATGGCTTCCGCCTGGTCGAGAACAACCTGTACGCCGACATGGTCGCCGAACCGCAACCGTGCCTGGCCAGCCTCGACCACCTGCAGCAGGTGGTGTACGTCGGCAGCTATTCGAAGAGCATCTCGCCCAACGTACGGGTTGGCTACATGATGGCCAACCCGGAGCTGATGCAGAAACTGGTGCACCTGAAAATGCGCTCAGGCCTCACCACCTCGCAGGTGATGGAGCGCGTGGTGTATGCCGCGATCATCGACGGCCGCTGGCGCAAGCATCTCAAGCGCCTGCGCCAGCGCCTGGCCGAGGCGCACCAGGAAGTGGGCCGGCACCTGCACCGGCTGGGCTTCGAGTTGTTCACCGAATCGGATGAAGGCATGTACATCTGGACCCGCCACCCCGCCATCCCCGACAGCGCGGAGCTGCTGGATGATGCGCTGGAGAAAGGCATCATGCTTGGGCCGGGGCAGCTGTTCATGGTCGATGCCAAGCCGACCGGGTGGATGCGCTTCAATGTGGCGTTCAGTACGGACCCGGCGATGTGGGAGTTGCTGGAGAAGGTGCTGGTGAAGCATGTGCGGCGGGGCGGGGTGTAGGGACGGTGGTGTGGCGGGGTGTTCGCCTTGACATCTTCAGCGCCTGCGAAATCGAGCGCCGCCCGCGCGGCGCATCGCGAGCAACGCTCGCTCCTACGTTTGTTTCACGCCAATTATTCCTGGGGCAAACGCGCGCGACCGTCTCGGTGCATGGCGCGATATTGCGTCGGACCCACAAGGCGTTCGCGCGCAAATGCCACAGGCCTCACTGGCCCGAGACAAACGTAGGAGCGAGCGTTGCTCGCGATGCGCCGCGCGGGCGGCGCTCGATCTCATAGGCGCTGAAGCATTCAAGGCAGGCGATTCATCGTCGCAGGGCTATGATTAGTCAATTTTCTATTTATTATTTGCACTATTAGCCCTGCTTATTATCGAGCTCGACCATGTCTGACCGCCTGCTCAACGACCGTCTCGACTGGAACCTGCTGCGCACCTTCCGGGTCATCGGCCAGGAGCTGTCCATCAGCCGCGCGGCCGCACGCCTGCACCTTACCCAACCGGCGGTGAGCCAAGCGCTCAAACGCCTCGAAGATCAGCTCGGCCGGCAACTCATCGCCCGCCGTGGGCCACGCTTTGTGCTGACTGAAATGGGCGAGCAGCTGTTTGTGCTGGCCGGCGAGGTGTATGGGCAAATGTCGCAGATCGGCGGCCTGCTGGAACAACCGGCGGACGAACTGGTGGGCAAGGTGCGATTGCTGATGATCAGCCGCATCGAAAGCGAGCAGTTCGACGATTTTCTTGCCCATTTTCACCGCCAGCACCCACGTGTAGAGCTGGAAATCGAGGTGATGCGCAGCTCCGACATCGTCGCCGCCTTGCAGGAGAAGACTGCCACGGCGGGCTTGAGCCTCAATCGACGGCCGCAACCGCGTTTGGAGCAGCGGCTGTTCCTGCGCCAACGCTATGCGTTTTTCTGCGGCAAGCACCATGCCTTGTTCGGCCAGCTGGAGGGCGACCTGCAGCGTGAGAACTTCGTCAGTTTTACCAGCGACCAGATCGGCGGGATGCTCTCGCCGCTGACCATCTTCCGGGACCAGCAAGGGTTCTCCGGGCGGATCGTGGCGTCCTCGCCCAGCCTTGAAGAGGTACGCCGGCTGGTGATCGCGGGCTTTGGCATCGGCTGCCTACCGGAACACGTGGTGGCGGCGGATGTGGCGGCGGGGTTGTTATGGAAGCTGCCACCGCAGGAGGGGATTGCGGATGTGGATATCCACCTGCTGTGGAACAGGGAGCAACGGCTGAGCCGGGCGGAAGAGACGTTTATCCAGGCGCTGCAAGCTATGGCCCCGTAAAAGTTTGGATCCCATCCCCGGGCAGGGTATGCTTGCAGGATAGCCAAATGCCACCATCCGGGCGCACCCAGTGCCTGGCATTCACGGACGAGCCTCCTTTGCCCAGCCACCCTACCCGCCACACCATCGCCCGCCAATGGCAGCTGCTCAAGCTGCTGCCGGGGCGCCACCCAGGCATGAGTTCTACGCAGTTGCAGGCAGCGCTGGCGAAGGTGGGCCACACCACCAGCAAGCGCACCGTGGAGCGCGACCTGGTGGAACTGTCGGCGTTGTTTCCGCTGCACTGCAACAGTAAAGGCATGCCTTATGGCTGGTACTGGCAACCTGGGCTGAGCCTGGACGAGGCGCAGCAACTGCAACCGGATGCCCTCGCACCGGTTCGCCAGATCGGGCTACGCGCCTGGGTCGACGACGCGCTCGCGCGGCGCCTGGAACAGCAGCCACTGTCCACAGACATGCAGTTGGCACCTCAGCAAGACGGCGGCGCCACGCTGGCTGCTACAGTCGACGACAGCCGTGCACTGATGGGCTGGTTACTGTCCCAGGCAGGGTCGATTCGTGTCCTAGCTCCCGCATCACTGCGCACCGCCCTGCTGGAGCAGCAGCGCCAGAGCTTGGCGCTGCACGAAGAATGCAGCTAAGCACGAGCGTGTAGGAGCAGCCTTGCGCTGCGAAGAGGTCCGCGACAACACCGGGAAATCTTCGCTGGTGCTACGGGCCTCTTCGCAGCACAAGGCTGCTCCTACACCACCCCTGTTCAGTATGGGGTTGTGATATTCGGTAACGATCTGTCGAGTGCTGGATTGCTGCGTCTCCTATTGTTTTAACGACAAGGATCGTTAAACGAGGAACACACCATGGAGTGGGCCGAAGCAAAGCTACTACGGCGGGGACGGTTCTCGGAACCGGGCAGGCTATACCTGCTCACCACCGTCACTCACCAGCGCAAGCCGCTGTTTGCAAGCCTGCTTGCTGCGCGTTTGGTTATTGGGCAAATGCGCCATTCGGAACGAGAAGACGCCTGCCAGTCACTTGCCTGGGTGGTGATGCCTGATCACTTACATTGGCTGATAGAACTTCACACCAATACGCTGTGCAGCCTGATGCGGCAGTTCAAGTCGCGTTCTGGCACTGCATTGTGCAAAGCCGGGGTAAGTCGTGGCCAAGTCTGGCAACGTGGTTATCACGACCGTGCCTTACGCAAGGACGATGACGTGCGCAAGATAGCCAGATACATTGTTGCCAACCCATTGCGTGCGGGTTTGGTTGAACACATAGGTGACTATCCCCACTGGGACGCAGTGTGGCTCACTGCGGACGTGACCGACCCACTTAACTCACTGTAGGAGCAGCCTTGCGCTGCGAAGAGGTCCGCGACAACACCGGGAATCTTCGCTGGTGCTACGGGCCTCTTCGCAGCACAAGGCTGCTCCTACAGTGACCCATTGACAGGTTCAGGACGGCAACACCGGCACGCGTCGGCGTGACAGGCAGGCGTACGCCAACCCCAGCACGCTGAACCCCAATATCCCCAATAACACCATCAATTCGCGGCTGTAGCGCGCCACTTGCGCGGGGAAGCCGGTGAACTCGCGGTACACCTGCACATCGGCCACGCCGTCGGCATGACGGATGCTGACGCCGCCCTGGCGGATCTGCGAGTAGTCGGCATCGAAGTACACCCACACCTTGCACGCCCCACCCGGTTCGATGGAGGGTATTTCGACCAGGGGCGTGGCGGCTTCGATAATGGTGTCGTTGCCAGCCGCATCGCGCACCTGCACCAGGCCCTTGGCCGGCAGGCGAATCTTCACCAGGCGAACCGGCGCATTCCCGGTGTTGCGCAGGTCGATGAGCAGACCGGTGCGATGGTCCACCAGCCCCGCCTCGAACGGTTTGGCGAACAACTGGGCGTAAGGCGCCTGGGCCAGCTCGATCAACCTGTCGACCTGGTCCTGGTGCAACTGCCCTTCGCTGATGGTGTTGATACGGCCCTGCAACTGCTCGTACTTAAGCTGCTCGCTGGCCTTGGTGATGCGTTCGCTGAACTGGCTCGGGTAAGTGAGGTAGGCGTAGGTCAGGGAGGCCTCCAGGCGAGGGTTGCCTTTGATAACCACATAGGCCACTACCATGACCATCAGGCCGATCAGCAGGGCTACGAGGACTTTGCCGACTTTGTCCCAGCTCAACGCAAACTTCCTTCTGTCGTGATACTGACGGTTCAAGGCGCCCAAGGGTGCCAATTTCGTGGCACCCAGGCAAGCGTTCAACGCCCTGGGAGCCGAAAGCGACCACACCGGTACCCTGATAGCAGAGCATAGCCACCCTCAGCATCGACAGGTTGAAGTTCTGACCCTGGGCTCAGAAGCCCAGCGTCGCCGACAGCAGGTAGGTCCTAGGGGTAGACAGCGTCAGCCCTGGCTCACTGTCGTCCGAAGCCCCTGCCGACGCCCAGTAGCGGTCGTCCAGCACGTTCTCGACACTGGCCCGCAGCGTGACCTGGGTAGCGTCAACCTTGAAGGTATAGCGGGCGCCCAGGTCGAAACGCTCCCAGCCGTCGATCTGCTTGCTGTTGTTCTGGTCCAGGTACTGCGAACTCGAGTGAATGCCCCGTGCGGTCAAGGTCAGCCCGTTTACCCTCGGCACATCCCATTCGGCCCCCACATTGACGTTGTACTCGGGCGTTGCCGGTGCGCGGTTGCCGTCGAAGGCGCCGCCGACGGTATCGGTCAGTTCACTGTCGATGTACATCACCCCGCCCAGCAGACGGACGCCCTCCAGCGGCTCGCCAAACACACTGAGTTCCACACCTCGGTTGTCGCGCTTGCCATTGGGCCCGAACACCCGCGTGGTGGCATTGGTTTCGTAGGCGGGCTGGCGTATGCGAAACACGCTGGCGGTGAAGCCGACCTTACCCAAGTCATACTTCGCCCCGACTTCCACCTGCCGGCTGGTGAAGGGCGGGAAGATCTGGTCTTCGTTGACCGACGTCGACGGCGCGATCTTGCCTTGGCTCAAGCCTTCCATGTAGTTGGCGTACAGCGACAGCTGCTCGCTGACCTTCAGCAGAACGCCCGCCGATGGCGAAACCTTTTCTTCATCGTAGGCCGTGTCGCCTTTGACGCCGTCGCTCCAGTCATCGACCTGCACCCGCTGCCAGCGGGCGCCCAAGGTCAGCAGCAGGCGGTCATCGAAAAAGCCAAGGGTATCGGCCAGCGCGACGCCGCTGAACCGGTTCTCGGTGTAAACCTTGGGGTCGAGCCGGGTCGGGGTGCCGGGTGTCGGCGTGGCCACCGGGTTGTAGAGGTTGCTGGGCGCGGAGGTATAGCGCGCGCCGCCGTTGGTGAAGTCCATGTAGAAGTACGTGGCGGCCAGGTTCACTTCGTGGCTGACCGGCCCGGTATGGAACCAGTTGCGCACACCGGCCGTGGCGGTACGCACGCTTTCATCGCGGGTGAAATCGCGCGGCTGAACAGTAAAGTCCCCGGCATCGTTGATGATCGAAACGTTGTGGCGCAAGAAGTCATGGTTGCTCTTGCGCGCACCGACTGCGCCATAAGCCATCAGCGAGTCGCTGATGTCGTACTCGGCATTGACGGCACCGAAGGTGTCATTAGTGCGCGCCTTGCTCCAGGCCTGTGCGTAGTTGTGGTGTACGTCATTGGCGCTCGGCACCTTGGCATTGGCACCAATCAGCACACGCTCCTGGGGGGCATCGGTATCACGCTCGGTGTGGCCGATGTCGGTCGATAAGCGCAGCCGCTCGCCGCGAAAATCCAGGCCCAGCACCGCCATGTCCCGCTCGACACGCTGGTGATCCCACTCGGTGTCGCCGGCCTGCTTGACGCCGTTGAAGCGGATACCAAACTGCCCACCCTCGCCAAAGCGGCGGCCGACATCCACCGCACCGCCGGCCTGGCTGCCCGAGGCAAAACTGCCGGTGAACTCAGTAATGGGCGTATCGCCTGCCCGCTTTGGCACCACATTGATACCGCCGCCCACGCTGCCACGCGGCGAAATACCATTGAGCAACTGGCTCGGCCCCTTGATGATGTCGACCCGGTCGGCCATCTCCATATCGATCGAGTAGGTCGGCAGGATGCCGAACAGGCCATTGTAGGAAACATCGCTGTTGAACAAGCTGAACCCGCGGATGGTGAACTGCTCGAAGCGTCCACCGGCCGGGTTGGTCGCACGCACCGAGGGGTCGCTGGCGATCAGGTCACCCAGGGTACGTGCCTGCTGGTTCTTCACCAGGTCGCTGGTGTAGGTGGTCATGCTGAACGGGGTGTCCATGAAGTCGCGCGAGCCAAGCAGGCCTTGCGACCCTTGGCGGGCGACCTGGCCACCGGCATAAAGTAGCGCGTCGCTGCCACCCACATGGCCACCGACGATGCTGGTCGGGGCGATCTCCAGCGCATCCGACGCTTGCGCCACAGGCACCAGGGTAAACGCCCCGTTACCCACTGGTTGCAGCTGCAGGCCGCTGCCTTGAAGCAGCTGCATGAAGCCCTCGTCAACGCTGTAACTGCCTGACAACCCCCTGCTTTGCCGGCCAGTGACCAGCGCCGGGTCGAGTGAAAGGCTGACCCCGGCGAGGTGGGCGAAACGGGTCAGTGCGGCGCCCAAGGTGCCGGCGGGCACGGTGTAGGTACGCCGCGCGAGGTCGTCGGCCCAGGCTGACGAAGACAACAGGTTGGCACTCAGGCTGATGGCAAAACCCAGGTACATCAACGGACGCGAACGAAGTGACGCCGCACGCGGGCGGCAAGGCAATACGGCAGGCATTGAAACAGGCTCCCTTTATTCTCTACTACCGCTAATGACAGGCGGCCTGAAAAAAAGGGACAGCCTTGCAGCATTATTTTTAACGAACGAAAAACCCTGCCCACCGTCCACGGTTAATCCTTGACCGAGGTCATGCCGTGAAGGACGATCAGCCTTCCACAAGCAAGGACGAATACCATGTTACGGATATTGGGCAGAGCGTCTTCGATCAACGTGCGTAAAGTCCTCTGGGCCTGTGCCGAGTTTGATATTCCCTTCGAACGGGAAGACTGGGGCGCGGGCTTCACCGCCACCGACACCCCCGAATTCTTGGCACTTAACCCCAACGCCATGATCCCGGTCATCCAGGATGGCGACTTCACCCTGTGGGAATCCAACTCCATCATCCGTTACCTGGCGACGCGCTATGGCCACGCCTCGGTGTACCCGACCGAGGCAAAAGCCCGGGCAGGTATCGATCAATGGATCGACTGGCAGGCTTCGGACCTCAACAGGTCCTGGAGCTACACCTTCATGTCGCTGGTCAGGCATTCACCCGCCCATCAGGACCCGCAGGCGCTGGCCGCCGGCCGTGCCGAATGGTCTCGCTACATGCAGATCCTCGACCGCCAGCTCGCCGCAACCGGTGCGTATGTGGCTGGCGACATGTTCACCCTGGCTGACATCCCCATCGGCCTTTCGGTCAACCGGTGGTTCGAGACGCCTTTCGAGCATCCTCATTTGCCAGCCGTCAGGGCGTATTACGAACGCTTGAGCAAGCGCCGGGCGTTTTGCCTGCATGGCAGGAACGGCACCCCCTGAGCGCTTGATGCACAGGAGCCTTGCAGCGCGCGCTAGCGTGACTGCAAGAGCTTCGCCAAGACGAACGTCACAACCACGGCCAGCAACACCGCAAGCGAAATCGACAGGACTGCGCCCCACTGCAACAGCGTACTTTGCAGGGCCAGGTAGAAGCCCACCACGCCCACCGCGCCAATGGCATTGCCACGCACGATCGCGCCCAACTCATGGCGCCCGCCCTGGACGTGGGCAAATACTGCAAGCGGCCAGGCGATTACCGGGACCGGCGCCAGCATCCCACTGACCACCGGCCCGAGCATCGTTGCACTGGCCGTGATCACCAACAGCAACAAGGTGGCGGTCATCATGCGCATCGGGATGACCCAGCGCGGCATCGGCACGTAACGCACTGAACAGGCCTGGGCCGGTTGCGAGGTAGCGACGACGATGGCGACGACCAGTAACAGCGTGGCAACGACAGACAGCGCCACCCAGCCCAGGTGGCTGGTCGCCAAGGCGGCCACAGCAAAGAACAGCAGCGCTACGATGCAGCCGACAAACACACTGACGCGCTGGGTCACCCAGTAGTAGAACAAACAGGTCGCTTGCACGGCGGCCACCCCCGCCAATGCCCCAGGTACGGCCTGCGACGCGAACACCTCACCCTGTTCAAGGCTGAGAAACAGCATCACCAGCGCCGAGGTGACAGGCAGCCCCGAGAGCAGCCCGCCAATTTGCGTACCCCAACGTTTGCCCGCCAGCGAGATGGCCAGCATGAGGGTGGGTGTCATGAGTAGTTTGAGGTAGAAGGCAGTCATGCAGAGGTTCGGATCAGAAGGGAGGGATCAAGCCTTGCGCAGTCGCGCGCGGGTTGCTTGGCAGAGCCTCATGCTAGCCGAATTGCACTTCAGCCCACCAGCGGCGAACGCGCTGGCCCCGTCACAACTGCGCCAGCCGCTCCCGCAAGAACCCGACAAAGGTTTGCACCGCCCGCGCCACCTGGCGATGCTGCGGATACACCGCCGACAACTGCAACGCCGGCGGCGTCCAGTCTTCCAGCAACGTCACCAAGCGGCCATCCGTCAGCGCTTGGCCAACGATGAACGTGGGCAGGTACGTCACGCCCATCCCCGCTATCGCCGCATCCCTGAGCATTTCGCCATTGTTGGCGCGCATCCGCCCCGCCACCGCAATCGCCTGCGTCTTGCCGCCCTGTTTGAACTGCCACTGCACCTGGCGTGAATGCCCATAAGGCAGGCAGTCATGCCCGGCCAACTGCTCGGGGAATGCGGGCACCCCATACACCTCAAGATAGGCCGGGCTTGCGCAGTACACCCGTTCAACACCGGCAATACGCCGCGCGATGAGGCTGGAGTCCTCCAGCGCGCCAATGCGCAAGGCCAGGTCATAGCCTTCGCCGATCAGGTCCACAGCCCGGTCGCTGAGGTCCACTTCTACATCCACCTGCGGATGCAACTGCAGAAATTCGGTCAGCAGGCACCCCAGGTGGGCCATGGCGAACGACAGCGGCGCACTCAGGCGCAAGGTGCCGCGCAAGGCCTGGGCCTGGCCGCTGATGTCGTGCTCCACCTGCTGCACTTCGCCCAGCAAGCGCAACGCCGACTGGTAATAGTGCTGCCCCAGCGGGGTGGCGTCCAGGCGCCGTGTCGAGCGGTTGAGCAGGCGCACGCCCAGGCGTTCTTCAAGTTGCATCAGGCGCCGGCTGACCGATTGCTTGGACATCCCCAGACGGTCCGCCGCAGCGGTGAAACTACCGGCTTCCATGACCTGGGCGAAGATCCGCATGTCTTCGTAAGGGTTCATTGTCTCGTTCCTGGTGACAGTCAAACGCTTTATAGCCGCTTTTTCCCACGAAGGCATCTCCTTAATCTACTCGCAAGTCACAGCGATGGCCCTTAAGGCCAGGCAATGCGCCCCTCTCAAACACTTGCATAGAAAAGGATTCGCACATGAACATTGTCCACAAGGCACTTACTACTAGCCTCCTTGCCCTCTCCGTTTCCACTGCGTTCGCAGCAGGCAGCCCAGGCGTTGAGCAGCACACCCAGGCCTTCCTCGAAGCCCTGGAAAAGGGTGGCGGCAAGCCCCTGGAACAGCTCGCGCCGAAGGACGCCCGTGCAGTGCTGACCGGTGCTCAATCGTCGGTCAAGGTTGACCTGTCCGGCATCGAAGTCAAAGCACACACGATCCAGGCCAACGGCGAGACAATCACGCTGCAAGTTGTCCGCCCGGCCAATGTGAAGGGTGAGTTGCCGGTGTTCATGTTCTTCCACGGCGGCGGCTGGGTACTGGGCGATTTCCCGACTCACCAGCGGCTGATTCGCGACCTGGTGGTCGGTTCCGGCGCGGTAGCGGTGTACGTGGACTACACGCCTTCACCTGAAGCGCACTACCCCACTGCCATCAACCAGGCTTATGCCGCCACCCGCTGGGTGGCCGAGCACGGCAAAGCGATCGGCGTGGATGGCAAGCGCCTGGCCGTGGCCGGCAACAGCGTCGGCGGCAACATGGCCGCAGTGGTCGCGCTCAAGGCCAAAGAGGCCGGTACGCCTAAGCTGCGCTTCCAGTTGCTGCTGTGGCCGGTGACCGATGCCAGCTTCGAAACCGGCTCGTACAAGCAGTTCGCCGAGGGGCACTTCCTCACGACCGGCATGATGAAGTGGTTCTGGAATAACTACACCACTGACGCCAAGGCACGTGAGCAAATCTACGCCTCGCCGCTGCGCGCCAGCAGCGAGCAGCTTAAAGGCCTGCCGCCAGCGCTGGTGCAGACCGCAGAGTTCGATGTGTTGCGTGATGAGGGCGAGGCCTATGCACGCAAGCTGGATGCGGCGGGGGTGACGGTGACTGCGGTGCGGTACAACGGGATGATTCATGACTATGGGTTGCTGAACCCGCTGAGCCAGGTGCCTGAAGTGAAAGCGGCGATGCGCCAGGCGGCTGGGGAGCTGAAGGTACACCTTCAATAAATCCAGACACAAAGGCCCGCGCGATCGGGTCTTTGTGGTTGCGCGTGCCATTGCTACCTGTTCTTCCGAAACCCACTTACAACGAGAGGGCGATGGCGTTCGGGTGCGCCAGGAGCAGTTGCTGCAACTTGCCAATGGCCAGGATGCAGAAGTCCTGGTGTTCGACTTGCGCCCTCATGAGTTGCCAGGCATGCCGTAAAACGATGCCGGCCCTGATCACCTCAGGGCTCGAACCCTTCGACGATGATCACTTCAGCCTTCGCCACACCTTGGCGGTGGCTGCAGGCCTCCTGATAAAGCGCGGACCGATAACAGGCCACCGCCTGCTCGTAAGAGTCGAACTCGATCACCACGCTGCGCTGCGGCGTCGGCCGCCCTTCCATCGCCTCGCTACGCCCGCCCCGCGCCAGAAACCGCCCACCGAATGCGGCAAAGGCAGCGGGCGCGCGCTGGGTGTATTGCTGGTATTGCTCGGGGTCGGTCACATCCACGTGGGCGATCCAATACGCTTTCATCCGCTGCTCTCCTGTTGCAAAAGTATTTGTGTATGATGGTATACCATAAAAATCACCCCACCACAGCGAGCGTGCAGCATGGCTTTCAACAGCATCGAAGAACTTCTCGAGGACTACCGGCAAGGCAAGATGGTCCTGCTGGTGGACGATGAGGACCGGGAAAACGAAGGCGACCTGCTGATCGCCGCCGAGCGCTGTGACGCCCAGGCCATCAACTTCATGGCCCGCGAAGCGCGTGGCCTGATCTGCCTGACGCTGACCGACGATCATTGCCAGCGCCTGGGCCTGGAGCAGATGGTACCGGCCAACGGCAGCGTGTTCAGCACCGCTTTCACCGTGTCGATCGAGGCCGCCACTGGCGTCACTACCGGTATTTCCGCCGCCGATCGTGCGCGCACCGTGGCAGCGGCCATGGCGCCAAACGCGCGCCCGGAAGACCTGGTGCAGCCTGGGCATATCTTCCCCTTGCGCGCCCGCGAAGGCGGCGTGCTGACCCGCGCCGGCCACACCGAAGCGGGCTGCGACCTGGCGCGCCTGGCCGGTTTCACAGCCGCCTCGGTGATCGTCGAAGTGCTCAATGACGACGGCACCATGGCGCGCCGCCCGGACCTGGAAGTGTTCGCCGCCAGGCACGGCATCAAGATCGGCACCATTGCCGATTTGATCCACTACCGCCTGAGCACCGAGCAGACCATCAAGCGCATCGGCGAGCGCGAATTGCCCACCGTGCACGGCACCTTCCGCCTGGTCACCTATGAAGACCGCATCGAAGGTGGCGTGCACATGGCCATGGTCATGGGCGACATCCGCCGCGAGCAACCGACGCTGGTGCGCGTGCATGTGATCGACCCGCTGCGCGACCTGGTCGGCGCCGAATACGCCGGCCCGGCCAACTGGACATTGTGGGCGGCGCTACAGAAGGTCGCCGAAGAAGGCACCGGCGTGGTGGTGATCCTGGCCAACCATGAATCTTCGCAGGCGTTGCTCGAACGCGTTCCGCAGCTGACCCAGCCGGTGCGGCCTTACCAGCGCGGGCAGTCGAAGGTGTATTCGGAAGTCGGCACCGGTGCACAGATTCTGCAGGACCTGGGCGTAGGCAAGCTGCGCCACCTTGGGCCGCCGCTCAAGTATGCGGGGTTGGCAGGGTATGAGCTGGAGGTGGTGCAGAGCATTCCGTTCGAGCCAGTGTTGGCTAGCTGACACCGCTGCCATAGCGCCCACGCCGTGTAGGAGCAGCCTTGTGCTGTGAAGAGGCCGGTACTTACCCAGAGAAGGGTCCTGTTTGCACCGGCCTCTTCGCAGCACAAGGCTGCGCCTACAGCACGTGGAGGCGATGGTTGGAAAGGTTGGAGTGATGGCCGGTCGCCTCCGCCTCTTGCCAAAAGTTTGGAATACCATAATATGATATCCCGTAGACCTTGAATGTGCAGGCCGGCACCTACACTCACAATCGGCCACCGACACTTTGTTTTAGCTGCTCCCCGAATACTGTTGGCGGGCGCACCAAAAAAGCCCCGCCTCGAATAACAAAAGCAACGAGGGCGTAACCATGCTGTTGAGCAAACGTGTAACCGCAGTGCTGTCCGCCAGCCTGCTGACCCTGGCGTGTCAGGCCACGCAGGCCGCTGACAGCCTGAACTTCGTCAGTTGGGGCGGTACCACCCAGGACGCCCAGAAAGAAGCATGGGCCGTACCCTTCTCCAAAGCGACCAACATCAAAGTCGTCCAAGACGGCCCTACCGACTACGGCAAGCTCAAGGCCATGGTCGAAAGCGGCAACGTGCAGTGGGACGTGGTCGACGTCGAAGCCGACTTCGCCCTGCGCGCCGCCAGTGAAGGCCTGCTCGAGCCGCTGGATTTCAACACCGTCAAAAAAGACCGCATCGACCCGCGCTTCGTGTCAGACCATGGCGTCGGCTCGTTCTTCTTCTCGTTCGTGCTCGGCTACAACGAAGGCAAGCTGGGTGCCAACAAGCCGGTTGACTGGACCTCGTTGTTCGACACCAAGACCTACCCCGGCAAGCGCGCCCTGTACAAATGGCCGAGCCCTGGCGTGCTGGAACTGGCGCTGCTGGCCGACGGCGTGCCCGCCGACAAGCTCTACCCGCTGGACCTGGACCGCGCTTTCAAAAAGCTCGACACCATCAAGAAAGACATCGTCTGGTGGGGTGGCGGCGCGCAGTCGCAGCAACTGCTGGCCTCTGGTGAAGCCTCGCTCGGCCAGTTCTGGAACGGCCGCGTGTATGCCTTGCAGCAAGACGGTGCACCGGTGGGCGTGAGCTGGAAACAGAACCTGGTCATGGCCGACTTCCTGGTCATCCCCAAGGGTGCCAAGAACAAGGACGCGGCCATGAAGTTCCTGGCCAACGCCAGCAGCCCCGAAGGCCAGGCCGAGTTCGCCAACCTGACCGCTTACGCGCCGGTCAACCTGGACAGCGTGCCCAAGCTCAAAGCCGACCTGGCGCCTAATCTGCCGACCGCCTATGCCCAGGACCAGGTGACACTGGACTTTGCTTACTGGGCGAAAAACGGCCAGGCCATCGCCGCACGCTGGAATGAGTGGTTGGTCAAATGAAAGTCGCCATCAACGCCCTGCACAACGCGCAAGGTGCCCCCACGGGCGCCGGCGCCCCGGGAACGGCCCCCCGCCGTGTGAGCCTGGGCCAGCGCTGGAAAGGCAGCCGCAACCTGTTGCCTGCCCTGCTGTTCCTTGGCCTGTTCTTCTTCGCCCCGCTGATCGGCCTGTTGCTGCGCGGCGTGTTGGAGCCAGTACCAGGCCTGGGTAACTACGAGCAGTTGTTCGCCAACTCGGCTTATGCGCGGGTGCTGTTCAACACCTTCTCGGTGGCCGGTGTGGTGACCCTGATCAGTGTGCTGCTGGGCTTCCCGCTGGCCTGGGCGATCACCCTGGTGCCTAACGGCTGGGGCCGCTGGTTGCTGAACATCGTACTGCTGTCGATGTGGACCAGCCTGCTGGCGCGCACCTACTCGTGGCTGGTGCTGCTGCAAAGCTCGGGTGTGATCAACAAGGCGTTGATGGCCATGGGCATCATCGACACCCCGCTGGAGATGGTGCACAACCTCACCGGCGTGGTGATCGGCATGAGCTACATCATGATCCCGTTCATCGTGCTGCCGCTGCAGGCGACCATGCACGCCATCGACCCGATGGTGCTGCAAGCCGGGTCGATTTGCGGGGCCAGCCCGTGGACCAACTTCTGGAAGGTGTTCCTGCCGCTGTGCCGCTCGGGGCTGTTTTCGGGGGCGTTGATGGTGTTCGTCATGTCGCTCGGTTACTACGTCACGCCGGCCCTGCTCGGTGGTGCGCAGAACATGATGCTGCCCGAATTCATCATTCAACAGGTGCAGTCGTTCCTCAACTGGGGCCTGGCCAGCGCCGCCGCCGCACTGCTAGTGGTGATCACCCTGGTGCTCTTCTACCTGTACCTGAAGCTGCAGCCGGAATCCCCGGTCGGCAACGCGAGGTAATCCGCCATGCTCCTGTCACCCAATGCCATGGGCCGCCCGCTGCGTACGGGCCTGTACCTGACCACCGGGGTCATCGCCGCCTTCCTGCTGCTGCCGGTGGTGTTCATCGTGCTGCTGTCGTTCGGCTCTTCGCAGTGGCTGGTGTTCCCACCGCCGGGCTGGACCTTCAAGTGGTACGGCCAGTTCTTCTCCAACCCGGAGTGGATGGATGCCGCCCTGGCCAGCCTCAAGGTCGCCGTGCTGACCACTGTTGCCGCAGTGCTGCTGGGCCTGCCGACGGCGTTTGCCCTGGTGCGCGGCCGCTTCCCCGGCCGTGAGATGCTCTACGGCCTGTTCACCATGCCGATGATCGTGCCGCTGGTGATCATCGCCGTCGCAGTGTATGCGCTGTTTCTCAAACTGGGCTACACCGGCACGCTGTTCGCGTTCGTGGTCAGCCACGTGATCGTCGCCCTGCCCTTCACCATTATCTCGATCATCAACTCGCTGAAGCTGTTCGACCAATCGATCGAAGATGCCGCGGTCATCTGCGGCGCCTCGCGCCTGCAGGCGATCTTCAAGGTGACCTTCCCAGCCATTCGCCCGGGCATGATCGCCGGCGGCCTGTTCGCCTTCCTCGTCTCGTGGGATGAAGTGGTGCTCAGCGTGATGATGGCCAGCCCCGACCTGCAGACCCTGCCCGTGAAGATGTGGACCACCCTGCGCCAGGACCTGAGCCCGGTGATCGCCGTCGCCTCGACGCTGCTGATCGGCCTGTCCCTGCTTGTGATGGTCATTGCCGCCGCTTTGCGCCGGCGCACCGAAGTCAACGCCTGAGCGCCCGGAGAAAACAACAATGAGTGCAGTGATCAAAGACAACGCGCACAACAAGACCCTGGTCAGCCTGCGCGGCCTGAACAAGCACTACGGCGACTTCACCGCCGTGGACAACCTGAACCTCGAAATCCAGGACGGCGAGTTCCTCACCTTCCTCGGCTCCAGCGGTTCGGGCAAGTCTACCACCCTGTCGATGCTGGCCGGTTTCGAAACCCCCAGCAGCGGCGAGATTCTGGTCGAAGGCCAGTCGCTGGTGAATGTACCGCCGCACAAGCGTGATATCGGCATGGTGTTCCAGCGTTATTCGCTGTTCCCGCACCTGAACGTGCGCGACAACATCGCCTTCCCCCTGGCCATCCGCAAGCTCGGCGCCGCCGAGATCAACAAGCGGGTCGATGCCATGCTCAAGCTGGTGCAGCTGGAAAAGTTCGCTCACCGCAAGCCCTCGCAAATGTCGGGCGGCCAACAGCAACGGGTGGCGATCGCCCGTGCGCTGGTTTATGAGCCCCGCATCCTGCTGATGGACGAGCCGCTCGGCGCACTGGACAAAAAGCTGCGTGAAGACCTGCAGGACGAACTACGCCAGTTGCACCGCCGGTTAGGCATCACCATCGTCTACGTCACCCACGACCAGGAAGAGGCCATGCGCCTGTCCCAACGCATCGCCATCTTTAGCCATGGCAAGATCGTTGGGTTGGGCAGTGGTTATGACCTCTACCAGAACCCGCCGAACGCGTTCGTCGCCTCGTTCCTGGGCAACTCCAACTTCCTGCGGATCAAGGCCAGCAGCAATGGCGCGGGCAGTTTCGAGGGCCAGCCGGTGGCCATTCGCCTGACCGCCGGGTTGGCTGCCGAGCAGCAGGCACTGATCATGGTACGCCCGGAAAAAGCCCTGGCACTGACCGCTGCCCAGGCCGCCGCGCAACCCCTGCCAGCGGGCTGGAACGAGGTGCGGGCCAAGGTCGCCGAAGTGTTGTTCCTGGGTGAAAGCCAAACGTGCCATGTGGTCACTGCCGGCGGTACCGAAATGACCGTGAAGGCGCTGTCTGCGGCAGGCATGCCGATGCAGCCAGGGGATACCGTGAACGTGCGCTGGGCCGTGGCCGATGCCTGCATCTATACCGAGTGGGCGGAGAGTGACCTGAGCAAGTCGGCAGGCGCGCACTGATTTAGCAGCAACCTGTGGGAGCAACTGTCTTGTGGTGCTTGTACCGGCCTCTTCGCGGGCAAACCAGCTCCCACAGGATTAACGCCCTCCCAACTGCCTGTCATATTTCTATCACGCCACCGTCGTAATCTGCCGGGCAACTCTGTGCCATAGGTTGCCCGGCATGCCCCGCCTGCTGCTCATTCTTCTTGCCCTGCTTCCGCTGTCGGCCCTGGCCGATTTTGCGCATTTGCGCGTGCAGGGCTCCAACACCATCGGCGCGGCCCTGCTGCCGGCTTTGGTGCAAGGGCAATTGCGGGCTCAAGGTGCAACGGCGATTGAACAGGCCCCCGGCACACACACCAACGAAACCGTCATCACCGCCCGCGACGTTCGCGGGCAGCCGCTGCGTATCGACATCGCCGCGCATGGTTCCAGCACCGGCTTTGCAGCGTTGGGCCGGGGCGAGGCTGACTTGGCTGCTGCCTCGCGGCCGATCAACGATACAGAAGTTCAGCAACTGCATGCCCTGGGTGACCTGCGTGCGGCCAGCGCCGAACAGGTCATCGGCCTCGATGGCGTGGCGGTGATCGTCCACCCCGACAACCCACTGCCGCAACTGACCACGCAGCAACTGGCGCAGATCTTCTCCGGGCAGATCCAGCGCTGGGACCAGGTGGGCATTGCGGGTGGGAAGATTCACCTTTATGCCCGCGACGACCGTTCCGGCACCTTCGAAACCTTCAAGGCACTGGTGCTCGACCCTAATCAAGGCGAGCTGTCTGCCAAGGCCCAGCGCTTTGAATCCAGCGACACGCTGGCCGAGCGCGTCACCGCCGACCGCCAGGCCATCGGCTTCAGCAGCCTGGCGGCAGTACACGGGGCCAAGGTGCTGGCCGTCGCCCAGGGCGATGCACCGGCCATGCTGCCGCAGCGCTCGCTCGTGGCCAGCGAGGACTACCCGCTGTCGCGGCGCCTGTATTTCTACCTGCCAGCCAACCCCAAGCCTCAGGCCAAGGCCCTGGCCGACTTTGCCCAGAGCCCAGCCGGCCAGGCCATCGTCGCCCAACTGGGTTTCGTTTCGCAGCAGGTCAAGGCGCAACCGGTACCCCCACAGGCCGACATGCCGCCACGCTACCGCACACTGGCCCAGCAAGCGCAGCGGTTGAGCGTGAATTTTCGCTTTCAGGAGGGCAGCGCCAGCCTCGACAACAAAGCGTTGCGCGATGTGCAGCGGGTAGCCGAGTACCTGCGCCAGGCCGGCAAGTTGCAGAGCAAGGCGGTGCTGGTGGGCTTTGGTGACCCCAAGGAGACTCCCGGGCGCGCGGCGCTGCTTTCGCGCTTGCGGGCGCTGGCGGTTCGTCGCGAGCTGGCACGCGATGGCGTGGACGTGCTGGAAGTGACCGGCATGGGCGACGAACTGCCCGTGGCAGGGAACGACCAGGAGCAAGGCCGCTTGCGCAATCGGCGGGTAGAAGTGTGGGTGTATTAAGGCGTCACCCGCCGAGCGCCAGGCAAAGAAATGTAACAGGTCTGCATTCGGCATCCCGCGCAAACGGGACTAGGCTCAAGCCCATGTGATACCGGGCCCCTCTGACGGCTGCCAAGCCGCCATGTCGGATCACTGTTGCCTTGCAACGTCGACAATCAAGGAGGGGCTCATGACGGCTCTGCAGACATTCCTCACCACTCCGTTTCTCGGTACCAGCACCTGGTTGTGGCTGGTGTTCATCGCCATCGTCATCGGTTTGCTGGTACTCGACCTGGGCGTGCTGCACCGCCAGGACCGCGAGATCGAAATGCGCGAAAGCCTGCTGCTGTACTCAGGCTATTTCAGTGTCGGCGTGCTGTTTGGCGCCTGGGTCTGGTATGAGCTGGGCGCGCAGTCGGCGCTGGAGTTCTACACCGGGTTCCTGGTCGAGCAGTCGCTGTCGATGGACAACGTGTTCGTCATGGCGATGATCTTCGGCTTCTTCGCCATCCCCCGCCGCTATCAGCACCGCGTGCTGTTCTGGGGCATCCTGGGCGTGGTGTTCCTGCGGGCGATCATGATCGGCGTGGGTGCGACACTGGTGCAGAACTTCGAATGGGTACTGTACATCTTCGGCGCCTTCCTGCTGTTTACCGGGGTGAAGATGGCACTGTCGAAGGAGGACAGCCATCCGGACCTGGCCAACAACCCAATCTTGAAATTCGTGCGCCGGCACATGCGGGTTACCGACCAGATCCACGGCTCGCACTTCTTCGTGCGCCAGACCCCGCCAGGGCAAAGCAAGGCGCTGCGGTATGCCACGCCGCTGTTTCTGGCCCTGGTACTGATCGAACTGGCCGACCTGGTGTTTGCGGTCGACAGCGTGCCGGCGATCTTCGCCATTACCCAAGACCCGTTCATTGTCTACACCTCGAACATCTTCGCCATCCTCGGCTTGCGCTCGCTGTACTTCGCCTTGTCGGCGTTGATGCACCGGTTTATCTACCTCAAGTACGCGCTGGCGTTGGTGTTGATCTTCATTGGTTGCAAGATCTTCTACCACGGGATGGTCGGCAAGGTACCGGCGTTGCTGTCGCTGGGGGTGACGTTTGGGTTGTTGATGGGTGGGGTGGTGGTGTCGTTGGTCAAGACGCGGGGGGATAAGGTGGCAACAGAGGGGGATCGGTTGGAGCGAGCTTCTGCTGAACAAAAGACTGCGGTCAAGGCTGCTGACACGAAGCAGAACTCTGTCAGTTGACGAGCCTCTTCGCGGCAGAACGCCGCGAAAAGGTTATGGAACTTAGGAGTCAGTTAATTACTCTTGGACAGTTCAAGCACCAAGGTGACGGCTGCGGCCCCGATGAAACCTACAGCAGTTAGCCATAAAGCCACTAAAAATCTTAGCCTCAGATTAGGTGGAAATGCTTTTAGCTCATCCGGACTCAACTGTCCAAGACGCAAGGCTCGTCCTGGAAAAATAACAAGCCCTCCTATCGCACACATTAAAAGCACGCGCCATTTGAAGGTGGATGCACCCCAAGTAACCTTCAGCATTTCCATATAAGGACTGGTAGTGATCGAGTCGCATACAACGTGGTAATCGCGGCTTAAGGTGGTGTACACATTAATAGCAACACCCACCATACAGACAAAGCATGGCACAGCTATTAACAGCAGCTTTACCATCGCGGGCCAGGCATGAATATCAGTCACCTGACACCTCATATATGAACTCTCCCGTGTGTTCACCGGCTAGTTCGCCAAGCTTACTGCCAACTAGGCCACTACCCCCTGCCACTATAATGCCGCACAGTGGGGCCCCTACTCCCGCTGTGCTTACGGTAAAACCAACACACAATGTGCCAATCGCTGCAGTGGCCAGTATCGACCCTACCATTGCACCACCCACGCCCCCGCTAAATTTTCCTGTTTCTACGAAACGGGCTTTCCTGCAAGCCTCTGTACTCCCTGCCTGACAAACCTCTCTCACATTGAGGTACGACGAAGCCCCGCTCAGTCCAATTGCAGCATTCCCGCCGTGTTTGAGGTAATTGGAGAGTTTCGCCACTTTATCGAGATGCGTCGCATACCCCGGTATCTGCCCCGCCCCACCCGCTTTCGACCAGTGGTGCACAAGGCTCTTGGTCGAAATATTCAGACTCTTCTTCAGCCGCTCATAACTGCCCAAGTTCAACTGTTTGTTAAGTAATGCCGCCTTCAACTGTCCATCCAGTTGCTGCAACAGCTGACGCCGCGAGACGAAAAATTCGCGACTGTTCAAATGCCCATGCCGCAAAAACTCCCGCTGATGCAATTGCTCGATCTGGGTCAAGGTGTTGCGGACCTGTTTCAACCCTTGATCCAGCATGTCCTTGCCCACGCCCATCGATTGGCTGGCATTGCTGAGCAAGCCGGCAATATCAGCCTGGTGCTTCATCATGAAATCCGATTCGGCAAAATCCAGCGCCGCCAACGCGTGCCGGGCGTCCTGAGCGGCAGCCATCAGCTTGGCTTCCTCCCGGGTACAGGCATCGCCATTATCTGGGTCACCAATGACGAAAATTTCCCCAGCCTTGAATCCTTGATCGTAGGTAGGATTAAGCCGCTGCAAACGGGAGATGGGTAACGTGGCGTCCTGCTCGGCCAACCGCAGCAGAACCTGAGAGAACGACATGCTTCTGGGAACCACATAAAAGCCCGGCTCCATTGTCCCCGGCAATGCTGTGACTGACCCTCGCGAGCAGTTGCTTGCTTGAGCACCGGCGGTTGGCACCATAGACATCACGCGGTGAGTCGCCAAAGCCTGGAGAGGTGGCGGTGCCACATCCAGCGGTGCTACGACTCGGTTACTACCGGGCGGGCAACCACAGTTCACCAGCGCCCCATCCATGGCCACGGCATGGCCATCAGAGATGAAATGCCTAACGCCTTCAGCGACGGTCCCTTCATCGCCGCAGAGGGGACAGGGTGTTGTCCTGTCGCCCTCCCTGAGCACCCTACGCCCGTCGCTCAAATAGCAGGGATCAGTCGCAATGCAAACAGCGCCCGTCGTGGTGACATCACCGTCTACCGCCTGACCTTTTCCTCCCAGGTTGACACGCATCGACACGCTCTCTGTGCATAGGTGAGGTGTCGAAACCTAACAGCTGCAACCGCGCTTTTAGTGCCTGAACGTGAAAACCAGACACTTCCTACAGCAATTACGAAATCTGCTTACAAATCACTTGGAACTACGCAACATCTCCACCGGCACATACTTGCCGATCTCATACTTGCCAATCGCCGCGCGATGCACTTCATCCGGCCCGTCGGCCAGGCGCAAGGTGCGCTGCATGGCGTACATATACGCCAGCGGGAAATCACCGCTCACCCCGGCGCCACCATGCATCTGGATCGCCCGGTCAATCACCTTCAAGGCCACATTCGGCGCCACTACTTTGATCTGCGCGATTTCGCTGCGGGCCACTTTGTTGCCGACCGTGTCCATCATGTAGGCCGCTTTCAGCGTCAACAGGCGGGCCATGTCGATTTCCATGCGCGAGTCGGCGATCTTGTCGACGTTGCCGCCCAGGCGGGCCAGCGGGCGGCCGAAAGCTGTGCGCTCCACGGAGCGTTTGCACATCAATTCCAGCGCCCGTTCGGCCATGCCGACCGAGCGCATGCAGTGGTGGATGCGGCCTGGGCCGAGGCGGCCCTGGGCGATTTCGAAGCCACGGCCCTCACCCAGAATCACGTTCTCGTAAGGCACCCGCACGTTCTCGAACAACACCTCGGCATGGCCATGCGGCGCGTCGTCGTAACCGAACACCGGCAGCGGCCGGACGATCTTCACGCCAGGCGCGTCGGTTGGCACCAGCACCATCGAGTGCTGCTGATGTCGCGGCCCTTCGGGGTCGGACAGGCCCATGAAGATCATGACCTTGCAGCGCGGGTCACAGGCCCCAGAGGTCCACCACTTGCGGCCATTGATCACCCACTCATCGCCATCACGCACAGCGGTGGCGGCCATGTTGGTGGCGTCCGAGGAGGCCACGTCCGGCTCGGTCATGGCGAAGGCCGAGCGGATCTCCCCGCGCAGCAGGGGCTCAAGCCACTGGCGTTTCTGCGCCTCGCTGCCATAACGCACCAGCACTTCCATGTTGCCGGTGTCCGGTGCCGAGCAGTTGAACGGCTCTGGCCCGAGCAGCGAGCGGCCCATGATTTCGGCCAGCGGGGCATACTCCAGGTTGCTCAGCCCGGCGCCGTACTCTGACTCGGGCAAGAACAGGTTCCACAGCCCCTCGGCGCGGGCCTTGGCCTTGAGCTCTTCCATGATCGCGGTGGGCTGCCAGCGATCCCCCTCGGCGACCTGGCGCTCGAACACCGCCTCGGCGGGATAGACATAGGCATCCATGAACGCGGTGACGCGCTCACGCAGTGCCTGGACCTTGGGCGAATAGGCGAAATCCATCGGGGCTACCTTCACGGTTCGTAGGACATGGGCCAGAGCCTAGAGCAGCACACGCCCATCCACCTAGTCTATTTTCCGTGTGTATAAACATTCATAACCGATATATGATCGGGCAATAATTCCAACAATGAGCGGCGCACATGAACCTCAGCAAGGTCGACCTCAACCTGTTCATCGTCTTCGACGCGATCTACACCGAAGCCAACCTGACCCGCGCCGGGCAAATTGTCGGCATCACCCAACCGGCGGTGTCCAATGCCCTGTCGCGGCTGCGCGAAACCTTCAACGACCCGCTGTTCGTGCGCACCGCACAAGGCATGGTGCCCACGCCGATGGCGCAGAACATCATCGGCCCAGTGCGCAACGCCCTTGCCCTGCTGCGCACCTCGGTGCAGGAAAGCCGCATCTTCAACCCGCAGCAGGCCAACAAGACCTTCCGCATCAGCATGACCGACCTGACCGAGGCGGTGATCCTTCCGCCGCTGTTCCAGCGCCTGCGCCGCCTGGCACCTTCGGTGCTGATCGAGAGCTTCCTGTGCAAACGTCGTGAAACCACCAAGGAACTGGCAGCCGGGCGGCTGGACTTTGCCGTCGACGCCCCGCTGAACACCGACCCACAGGTACGCCACGTCAAACTGATGCAAGACCGCTATGTCTGCGCCCTGCGCCAGGGCCACCCGCTCGCCGACAGCAAACTGACCCTCGACAGCTACCTGGGCATGACCCATATCCATATCTCCAGCCGCCGCAATGGCCTCGGCTATGTCGACCTGGCCCTGGGCAAGATGGGCGTGCAACGCAAAGTGGCCTTGCGCTCACAGCACTACCTGATGGCTTCGCAGGTGCTGCAGCAGACCGACATGGTGATGACCGTCCCCGAGCGTTTCGCCCGCCGCCATCAATTGCGCTACCAGGCATTGCCTGTGGATGTACCGGCGCTGGAAACCCACCTGTACTGGCATGAAAGCACGGATCAGGACCCCGCCAACCGCTGGATGCGCGAGCAGATCATCGAGTTGTGCGAACGGGTGGTGGCGGAGGAAGAACGCACGCTTGAACCTGCCTGACGTTCCTACCATGGTACAGATGCCAGCCTGGTGGAGAATTATTTTCTCTACCAGCCTTCATACATAGAATTATTTACCAAAAAGGTGCGAATCAGCCAAACAGAAGGCAAAAATGTTTGGCCAAGGGCCGGGTACGCTTACTGCAACGATCACTGAATTCAACGTGACAGACACGGACCTGCCCCATGCCCAGCGCCCCGCTCTACTTCGACTACGCCGCTACCACGCCCGTTGACGACCGCGTCATCGAAACGATGCTCGCCTGCCTTGGCCGCCAAGCCAACTTCGGTAACCCCGCATCCAGTGGCCACGCCTATGGCCAGGCGGCCCGCAATGCCGTGGAGCAGGCGCGCCAGCAGGTCGCCGAACGCGTCGGCGCCCGCGCCGATGAGCTGGTGTGGACATCAGGCGCTACCGAGTCCAACAACCTTGCGCTGAAGGGTATCGCCCAAGGCATTGGCGAGCCCGGCCACCTGATCACCAGCCAGCTGGAACACAAAGCCGTGCTTGACACGGTCGCTGAACTGGAGCGCCAAGGTTGGGCCGTTACCCGCCTGGCTGTGGATGCTTCGGGCCTCATTCAGCCTGAAGCCGTGCAGGCGGCACTGCAGGCCGATACCCGCCTGGTCTCGCTGATGGCGGTCAATAACGAACTGGGCACCGTGACCGATTTTGCGGCGATTGGCGAGCGTGTGCGTGCCCACGGTGCGCTGTTGCATGTGGACGCCGCGCAGGCGGTGGGCAAACTGGCCATCGACCTGGCAGCAATGGCGGTAGACCTGATGTCGTTCTCGGCCCACAAAGCCTACGGCCCCAAAGGCATCGGCGCGCTCTACGTCGGGCCGCGCGCGCGCGAACTGATGCGTGCGCAGATGCACGGTGGCGGGCATGAACACGGGCTGCGTTCCGGCACCTTGGCGACCCACCAGATTGTCGGCATGGGCAGCGCTTTTGACCTCGCCGGCCAGCCGGGGGACAGCGAGCACCAGCGCATCGAGCACCTGTCCCGGCGACTGCGCGATGGGTTGCTGGCCTTGCCAGCGGTCAGCCTCAACGGCTGCGACACACAGCGCATTGCGCATACCTTGAACCTGTGTATCGAGAGCCGAGGCTTCAACAGTGCGGCGTTGGCCAGTGAGCTGGCATTGTCGACCACGTCAGCGTGTAATTCGGCGAGCAATGCGCCATCGCATGTGCTGCTGGCGCTGGGACTGAATGAAAGCCAGGCACGTAACAGCGTGCGGTTGAGCATTGGGCGGTTCAGCACCGAGGCTGAAGTGGACAAGGCCATCGAGGTGTTTGCCAAGGTGACAGCGCAGGCTTCAATGGCATTGTGGTGAGGCCGAGCTTGTCAGGGGCCGCTTCGCGCCCCATCGCCGGCAAGCCAGCTCCTACAGGGCCATCACTGTCCTGAAGACGGCGCAATTCCGGTGGGAGCTGGCTTGCCCGCGATGGGGCGCGAAGCGGCCCCCAGCGATATCACAGGAAAGTGAAGACCTTCGAAGCCGGCAACCGCGACTTGCTCAGCCCCGCATTGAAGTCAGCCTCGCTCCGATAGCCTAGGCTCATGATCACCACACTGGTGTAGCCCTGCTCGCGCAGCCCCAGCTCGGCATCCAGCACCTTGCTGTCGAAGCCCTCGATCGGCGTCGCATCCAGGCCATGTGCCGCAGCGCCAAGCAGTGCGGTGCCCAAGGCCAGGTAGGTCTGCTTTTCCATCCAGTGCTGCACGTCTTTCTGGTCGAAGCGGTGCAGGTCGACGTAGTGACGACGGCTCTGGTTCTGCCCGGCGCGGGCCTGTTCGTCGCGAAAACGGCCATCAGCGGCTTCCTGCGCGAGCACCGCATCCAAATGGGCCTCGGTCATCTCAGTACGGGTGCAGAACACGATCACATGGGACGCATCGAGAATCTTCGGCGTATTGTAGGCGAAGCGCTCTTGAGTACTCTTGGCCAACCGGGCCTTGCCTTCGGCGCTGTCAGCGACGATGAAGTGCCAAGGCTGGGAGTTGACCGACGATGGGCTGTGGCGCAGTTGCTCGAGCAACGCATCGAGGGTGGCCTGGGGAATGCGACGCGAGGCGTCGTAAGCCTTGGTGGTGTAGCGGCGCTTGGCCAGGGAAACGGTATCCATGCAACAACTCCTGCAGTGAAACGGGATTTGTCGCGCATCTTATCTTTCCTGCAGATAAGAAAAACCGGCAAACTACAGCAACACTTTCATCCTGTGAGTGAAAATGCTGCGCATCACTGACCTTGAACTGTTCGTACGCAGCAGCGTGCTGGGCAGCTTCACCGCCGCCGCCCATGAGGCAGAACTGCTGCCGGGCCAGGTGGCCGCCGCCATCAAACGCCTGGAACGCGAGCTGGACGTGCGCCTGTTTGCGCGGACCACCCGCAGCCTGCGCCTGACCGCTGCGGGCGAGTTGTACTTGCCGACCGCGCAGAACGTGCTGGAAAGCCTGCGCCAGGGCCGCGAGGACCTGCACGGTAATGCCAGTACCTTGCGCGGCACCCTGCAGGTTTCAGCCCCTTCGGACATGGGCCGCAACATGCTGCTGCCCTGGTTGAGTGCCTTTCGCCGCGAGCACCCGGCGCTGCACATGCGCTTCTTTCTGTCAGACCAGATGGCCGACCTCAATCGTGACCCGGTGGACATCGCCATCCGCTACGGCCTCAACCAGGATGCCAACTACATCGCCCTGCCCCTGGCCAGCTGGAACCGCCGGGTACTGGTCGCCTCCCCCGACTACCTCGCGCGCCACGGCCGGCCACTGACGCCGGAGGCCCTGCAGCAACATGCCTGCCTGTTGTACATGCAACAGAACCGGGTCTATGACAAATGGCGGGTGGGTAACCGCACCGTGCAGGTGCGTGGGCCGCTGGTCAGCGACGACGCCGACGTGATCCGCCGCCTGGCGCTGCTCGGTGAAGGTATCGTCTACAAATCCTGGCTGGATGTCAGCGCCGACATCGAGGCAGGCGCACTGGAGATTCTGCTGCCCGAATACCTGGGCGAGCCAACGCCGGTCACCTTGGTCTGCCCGCACCGCAAGCAACTGACGCCAGCAGTGACACAGCTGCACCTGTGGCTGCGCGAACGCTTCGAGGCCCTGCGGCCGCGGCTGCTGAACAAGGGCTGCACAATCGTTCCAGACTGAACCGCACGCGTGCGCTAAGGTAGCGTTTTACTCCCACGGCCTGCCGCATGAGCAACTGGATTGACCTCAAGCAAGACGCCGATACCGGCATCGAGTCGGTCCGCGCGCATTTTGTCGGGCATGCCTACGACCCGCACTGGCACGACAGTTTCCTGGTCGGCGTCACCGAACAAGGTGTGCAGCAGTTCAACTGCCGGCGGGTACGCCATCGCAGCACGCCGGGCCAGGTGTTTCTGCTCGAGCCCGGCGACATCCACGACGGCCTTGCACCGACCGAGGAAGGCTTCACCTACTCGACGCTGTACCTGGAGCCTGCCTGGCTGGACGATCAATTGCGGGCCTTGTTCGAACACGCACCCAGCGCCGGCCTGCCCAGCTTTGCCGATACCTTGTGCCACGATGAGCGCCTGGCCCGCGCCACCGCGCTGGCCTTTAACAGCGTGCACTACCAGGACCTGCGCATTGTCCGCCAGACCGCCATGGACGACCTGCTGGCCTGCCTGACCCGCCACCTGCACTGGCGCAAACGCGTCAATCCCGACCCGCGCCTGCCGTTGACCGCGCAGCGGGCGCGTGACTACCTGCATGCTCACCTGGACCGCGACATCGGCCTGGAAGACCTGGCCCAGGCCTGCGGCGTCGACCGTTTTCGCCTGACCCGGGCGTTCAAAGCCGCCTTCGGCCTGGCCCCGCACGCCTACCTGATCCAGTTGCGCCTGGCCCGCGCGCGGCGCCTGCTCAGCCAAGGCCAGACACCTGCTGAAGTGGCCATGGCGCTGGGCTTTGCCGACCAGAGTCACTTGGGGCGCTGGTTCCGCCGGGCGTATCGATTGACCCCAGCCGACTACCGCAGGCGCTGCTCAAACCTTCCAGACTGACTGCAGCCAGGCAGCGAACATGGCGCTTCGAACCCTCGGAGCCTTGTGCCATGTCGCAGACGTTGTTGCCCTTCATCCTCTTCGCCCTGGTGGCCAGCATCAGCCCGGGGCCGACCAACCTGTTGATCCTGGCACATGGCGCACGGCAAGGTTTGCGGGCGAGTGTGGCGCCCATCCTCGCCGGCTGTGGCGCAGCCGCGGCCGTGGTGCTGCTGGTCGGGCTGGGGCTGGGCGAGCTGTTAGTGCGCCATCCACTGGCCCAGCGGCTGATGAGCTGGGCCGGCGCGCTGTGGTTGAGTTGGCTGGCGTGGCGCATTCTGCGCAGCGCTGGGCAGCCCTTGGACATCAACGCAGACAAGCCTTTGGATGCGCTCAGCGCGGCGTCGCTGCAAGTGGTGAACCCAAAAGTGTGGATGATGGCCGTGGCCGTGATCGGGGTATTTGCCGCGCCAGCACTGCCGGTGTGGCAGTTGGCGCTGGTGTTTCTGCTGATTGCCCTGCCGTGCATGACGGCCTGGGCACTGCTGGGGGTAGGAAGTGCACGCTGGTTGCAGGTGCCTGCGCGGTTGCTGTGGTTCAACCGGGGGTTGGCGGTGGTGTTGCTGGTGTCGGCTTGGGCGACGCTGCTGGGTTGATTGTGATGTTGGCTTTGCCGGCCTCTTCGCGGGCAAGCCCGCTCCCACCGGTATTCCACTGCTTTCAAGGCCGGTGAAGATCCTGTGGGAGATTCTATGGTTTTCAGCAAGCCGGTTTGCTCGCTTTGGTGACATATTCGTCCTGATTTTTCATCAGGGCGAATGCTACGCGAGCAAGCTTTCTTGCCAGGATCACGAGGGCCTGGG
>Ga0213823_1000089_pt1 | contig 91996 bp, 65 predicted proteins | sample MC6MC0907MG_FD_179887 | JGI IMG/M metagenome (GOLD analysis project Ga0213823, IMG submission 179887) | Enriched soil aggregate microbial communities from Iowa State University, Ames, United States - MC6-MC0907-MG | ecosystem: Environmental > Terrestrial > Soil > Unclassified | place: USA: Iowa... | reverse complement strand
GAACTCAGCAGTGAAACGATGCATCGCCGATGGTAGTGTGGGGTTTCCCCATGTGAGAGTAGGTCATCGTCAAGATTAAATTCCGAAACCCCAATTGCGAAAGCAATTGGGGTTTTGTTTTTGTGCGCGGAAAAACCTTTCCAGTCACTGGAAAGCCGCGCCCTTCGACTCAAGAACTACCTCAAACCGAAGGCACCCTTGACGAGCGTTAACGTCCCAGGCTGCTGTGCGTTAGCCGGGCTACCCACTTGCCATGCTGCTCGCCATTCTTCAATGCCCGCAGTTTCTCCGGCAACTGGTTGAAGTCGAACTCAATCAGCGGCGCAGGTTGCAGCAGACCCGATACAGCCCCGCACATCAGTTGCTCAGCGTACTGACGTAGCTGTTGCCAGTCGGCCCGGCTGCCGTAAGCATGAATACTGTTGAGGGCCACCTCGTGGAGTGAGATCGCGGTGCTGAACGCCGGCAATGGCGCTGCCTCCTGACGATCCTGAATACACACCAGGTGCCCGTTGTAACCCAGCAGTGCTGCCAGGCTGCGCGCCTGAGCCCCGCTGACGGTATCGAACAGCGCATGCAGGCGACGCACCCCCAATCGTGATTGCAGCTCGGTTTGCCAGGTGTCTGCCCGATAGTCGAAAACCCCGACCGCGCCTTGCGCCAGCAACCGCGCATGATGCTGGGCAGACGCCGTTGCCCACACCCGCAAACCGCGTTGCACCGCCAATTGGACCAGCAACGAACCCACCGCGCCTCCGGCCCCCACCACCAGCACATCACGCGCACCCACAACGGGGACCTTATCCAGCGCCTGCAAGGCGGTCAGGCCGGGGCAGGGCAGACTGGCGGCAACTGCGTCATCCAGTGACTCAGGAACCGGCAGCGCCGCATTGGCATCGAGCAGGCAATACTCGGCGAAGCTGCCATCACGGCTCAACGACTGGTGATAAGCCACCCGTGTACCGATCTTCAGCGTCACCGCGGACCCCGCGGCCACCACCACGCCAACGCCATCGACACCAGGCACGCGGCCGGTATGCCAATCGGCATGTCCCCACTCGATGATCTTCCAGTCCACCGGGTTGAGGGCGATCGCGGTATTGGCGATCAGCACTTCATTCGCACCCGGCTGTGGCAATGTCTTGCGGATCAGTTGAAGGCCTTCCAGGCCGGCTCCTGCGGTCCAGCCCCAGGCGTTGTATTCAGTTGGCATGGTGAAACCTCGGCAGTACGAATTCGGCAATTTCCTCTATGGCCTCGGCCACCGGGCGTTCACTGCGGCGCAGATGCAGGCCGACATGCTGCACGCCTGCCTCACGCAGGGCCTGCAGTTCCTCGATCAGTGCCTGGCGCCCACAGCGGCCACCAAAGCGCAGGCGCTGCATGGGCGCATGTGGGTCAGCGGCAAGGTCCAGGTGGACGAAGCTGATATAGGGTTTGTCGCCACCGACCTCACGCCAGAGCGCGACGCGTCGGCGATGTTCGTCCGGGGTGCCCGGGTAGGCGAGCCAGCCGTCCATGTGTTCACCGATCCAGGCCGGCGATTGCTGGCCCAGCCCGGCCACCAGCAGCGGTGCGGCTTCAGGACGCTGTGGCAGCAGATGCGCACCCTCGGGCAAGCGATCCTGTCCCTGGCTGTGCAACAGCTCGACAGCATCGCGAAAGAGCTCTGCGCGCTGGGCGTAATCGACACCGAACAGCGGATACTCCATCGGCCGGTCACCACTGGCGACCCCCAGCAGCAAGCGACCATCGCTCAACTCGTCGATGCTGTTGGCGGCCTTGAGGGTCAGCCACGGCTGACGCAACGGCAGGACCACCGCGGCGGTTCCGAGCATGATGTTCTGCGTGATGCCGGCCAGGTAGCCGAGGTAGGAAAAGGTTTCGAAGACCTGAGCGGCATCGCCGAAATTCGGGTCGTACACCGGTACGTCACGTACCCATAGCCCGCGAAAGCCGGCCTGGTCCGCCAGGCGGGCGAGGGTGGCGTGTTGCTTGAGGTCCGGCACGCCGAAGGGGCGACCTTCGGCCTGGCGCAGGCGCTGGCCATCGCTGGACCAGTCGTTATCGAGCGGCAGTTCCAGGCCGACGGAAAAGTTGTTCCTGCCAAGCAGGCGTTGAAAACGAGGATGCATGAAGGGCTCCGGCGTCTCGCCCGTGGCAAGACGGTCATAGGGATCACAGCGCAGCAGTATCCCCAGGTCCGGCCCACGGAAAAATGCATGAATCGGAACAACAATCTTGAGCGGGCATCACGAATCGGCCGAATTCTTCATGAAAGCGCCGGGACGGTTTTTGGTATCGTGCAGCTCGCTTTTCAAGGGACCGACATTCACCCGCACGGATCAGCGTTCACTATTCCACGAGAAGCTGTAGCAATGCCTGAACCGATACCGATCAAGGACCACGAAAAAGAGACGCGGCTGGTCAACAAAAGACTGTTGGCCTGCGCGCTCCTGGTGGTCGCCATCACCTGCACCCTGATCGGGCGCCTGTACTTCCTGCAGGTGGTCGAATTCGACTACCACTCGACCATTTCCGAAAACAATCGGGTGCACGTGCTGCCCATCACCCCGACTCGCGGCCTGATCTACGACCGCAATGGCGTGCTGCTGGCCGACAACCGCCCCAGCTTCAACCTGACCATCACCCGCGAGCGCACCACCGATCTGAAAGGCGAGCTGGACCAGGTGGTCAGCCTGCTGCACCTGCCCGCCGAAGACCGCGCGCTGTTCGACAAGGCGCTGAAGCAGTCACGCCACCCGTTCGTGCCGGTCACCCTGTTCTATGAGCTGACCGAAGAGCAGATCGCCGTGCTGGCGGTCAACGAGTACCGCTTGCCGGGGCTGGAGGTCGAGGCCCAGTTCGTGCGGCACTATCCGATGGGCGCGCACTTCGCCCATTCCATCGGCTATGTCGGGCGCATCAACGAGAAGGAAGCCAAGGTCCTGGATTCGGTGGAGTACCGCGGCACCCAGTCGATCGGCAAGACCGGGATCGAGCGCTTCTACGAGTCCCAGTTGCATGGCCATGTCGGCTACGAAGAGGTGGAAACCAACGCCCAGGGCCGGGTCATGCGGGTGCTCAAGCACACCGATCCGATCCCTGGGAAAAACATCGTGCTCAGCCTCGACGTGAAGTTGCAGGAGGCGGCCGAGGCGGCCCTGGGCGACCGTCGCGGATCGGTGGTGGCCCTCGATCCGCAGACCGGCGAAGTGCTGGCCATGGTCAGCAAGCCGAGCTTTGACCCGAACCTGTTCGTCACCGGCATCAGCTTCAAGGAGTACAGCGCGTTACGCGATTCCATCGACCGGCCGCTGTTCAACCGGGTGCTGCGCGGCCTGTATGCGCCGGGTTCGACCATCAAGCCCGAGGTGGCGATCGCCGGGCTGGACTCCGGGGTGGTCAGCGCCTCGACCCGGGTGTTCGATCCGGGTTACTACCAACTGCCGGACGTCGACCACAAATACCGCAACTGGAACCACAGCGGCGACGGCTGGGTGGACCTGGACGCGGCGATCATGCGTTCCAACGACACCTACTTCTACGACCTGGCGCACAAGCTCGGTATCGATCGCCTGCACGATTACCTGGCGATGTTCGGCCTGGGCGAGAAAGTCTCCCTGGACATGTTCGAGGAGGCGTCGGGACTGATGCCATCCCAGGCCTGGAAGCGCGCCACCCGGCGTCAGCCGTGGTTCCCCGGCGAGACGGTGATTCTCGGCATCGGCCAAGGCTACATGCAGGTCACGCCGCTGCAGCTGGCCCAGGCGACGGCGCTGATCGCCAACAAGGGCGTGTGGAATCGCCCTCATCTGGCCAAGACCGTCGATGGCGTGGCGCCGGTGGACGAACACCCGATGCCGAACATCCGGCTCAAGGACCCGGTCGACTGGGACCTGGTCAGCCACGGCATGCAGATGGTGATGCACGCGCCTCGGGGCACCGCGCGCGACGCGGCGGCCGGCGCGCAATACCGCATCGCCGGCAAGAGCGGTACGGCGCAGGTGGTGGCGATCAAGCAGGGCGAGCGCTACAACCGTCTGAAGACCCGCGAGCGCCATCGTGACAATGCCTTGTTCGTCGGCTTCGCGCCGGCCGAGCACCCGCAGATCGTGGTAGCGGTGATGATCGAGAACGGCGAGGCCGGCGGCCGGGTCGCCGGCCCCGTGGTACGTCAGGTCATGGATGCCTGGCTGCTCGATCAGCAAGGCCACCTGAAGCCGCAGTACGCCAGCCCTGGCAAGGGGCCGGACGTTCCCCACGCCTGAGTCATTTGAACATCAGGCTGTCCGGCACCTGCTCACGAATACTGAGCATGTGCTGGATGCTGTCCAGGAACAGGGTTTCGGCCTGGCTCATCTTCTGTTCCCGGTGCCACAGCAGCTGGATATCGAAATCCACCACGCCCTCGTCCGGCGGCAAACGCCAGAGCAGCCCTTGCTCGACATCCCGCCTGACCAGGTGGATCGGCAGGCAGCCGATACCGAACCCTGCGCAGATCAGGCGATAGATCTCTTCAAAGCTGGTGGAGGAGGCGACGATCTTGCCGGTAAAGCCCTGCTGGTCGCGAAACAGCGTCAGCGGTGACAGGTTGCCCCCCAACTGGTCGCTGGTGAAGCTGACGAAGTTCTCGTTGGCCAGTTGTTGCAGGCTCAGATCCTGCTGGCCGAACAGCCGGTGGCGCTGGCCGCAGAAATAGGCATACCGCTCGCGAAACAGCACCCGCTGTTCCAGCCTGGGTTGGGGCAGGCGGCACAGGCCGACCCCCAGGGTCGCGGTCTTTTGCAGCAGCGAACTGATGATGTCCGAGCTGCCCATCACCTCGACTTCCAGCTCGATTTTCGGGTGGGCTTCATGGAAGTCGGCGAGGAACTCGTCGTAATGCGGCGCTTGCACACCGCTGACGGTAAGGATGCGGATCTTGCCCACCACGTCGTCGTTGCGGCTCTCCAGCACCGTGCCCAGGCGCGAGATATCGCCGTAGATATCGGTGGCGATGCGCAGCACTTCCTCCCCGGTTTCCGTCAGCTCGAAGCGCCGTCCGCTGCGCGCGATCAACACGCAATCGAGCTGTTCCTCCAGGCGCTTGAGGGCCTGGCTGACCGCCGACTGGGTGATGTGCAGGCGCGCGGCGGCGCGGCTCATGCTGCCTTCCTGGCCGATCACCAGGTAGGTGCGCAGCAGGTTCCAGTCCAGGCGATCGTTGAGGAAACGCCGACCGACCCAGGGGTTGGAGGTGGAGAGCGGTGCGGGCATGGCGGCTCCATGTAGTAGCAGTGCTAATAGCAAAGATAAGGATTTGAAAATTGACTAATCCTGGCACGGCGGCGATAAAGCCCACAAGCGCCAGAGAGCGCCGCGTAATCAGCCTTCCGCACCTGCCCAAAACTACAAATACACAGGGTCCTTGCATGCACAGCACTCCTCAGCCGCGCCGAGCCGCGGCGGCGGCCTTTATCGGCACGACCATCGAGTTCTACGACTTTTACATCTACGCCACGGCCGCGGCCCTGGTCCTCGGCCAGGTGTTCTTTCCCAGCAGCGACCCGGTGATGAGCACCCTGGCGGCCTTCGGCAGCTTCGCCGTGGGCTTCATCGCCCGGCCCATGGCCGGCATGGTGTTCGGCCACCTCGGCGATCGCCTCGGGCGCAAGAAAATGCTGCTGGTGACCATGGCGCTGATGGGCCTGGCCACCACCGGCATCGGCCTGTTGCCCAGCTACGCCAGCGTCGGCATCTGGGCGCCTATCAGCCTGATCGTACTGCGCATCATCCAGGGCATCTCCGTGGGCGGCGAGTGGGGCGGGGCGGTGCTGATGGCTAGCGAACATGCCCCGGCCAAGCGCAAGACCTTTTACGCCTCCTTCGCCCAGCTCGGCAGCCCGGCTGGCCTGCTGCTGGCGTTGATCGCCTTCCGCCTGGTGACCAGCCTGGACCAGCAGGACTTCCTTGAGTGGGGTTGGCGCCTGCCGTTCCTCGCCAGCGGTGTGCTGATGATGTTCGGCCTGATGATCCGTTCCGGCGTGCATGAGTCGCCGGAGTTCGCCAAGGCCCGGGACAACAACGAAACCGCCAAGTACCCGGTGATGGAAGTGCTGCGCAGCTGCTGGAAGCAGATCCTGTTCGCGGCCGCCGCGGTGACCATCGGCTCGGCCGGCTTCTTTTTCACCAACACCTTCATGATCACCTACGTCACCCAGTACCAGGGCATTTCCCGGGCGACCATTCTCGATTGCCTGTTCCTGGTGACGATCATCCAGCTGCTGTCCCAGCCGGTCTCCGCGCTGTTGGCCGAGCGTATCGGCGAGGGGCGTTTCCTCAAGTGGGTGGCGTTGCTGTGCATGGCCACGCCGTACCCGATGTTCCTGTTGGTCGGCACCCAGAACATTGTGCTGATGACCCTTGGCATCGCCCTGGCGGTGGTGATTCTCTCGGCGCTGTACGCGGTGATCGCCGGCTACATGACCCAGGCCTTCCCGGTGCACCTGCGCTACTCGGGGATCTCCATCGCCTACCAACTGGCCTGCGCGGTCGCCGGTGGCAGCACGCCGCTGATCGGCACCCTGCTGGCCAGCCAGTTTTCCGGACAGTGGCTGCCGCTGGCGGTGTTCTTCAGCCTGCTGTCGGCCCTGTCATTGATCGGCGTCTGCGGCCTGGCCCGGCTGAGCGCCAACCCGACTGTCCACCACGTTCCTAAAGAGGTGTATTCGTGAGCAAACCCGAACACATGAGCCCGATTGAATGGCAGGCCCGCTGCGAGCTGGCGGCCCTGTATCGACTGGTCGCGCACTTTCGCATGACCGACCTGATCGACACCCACATCACCCTGCGCATTCCAGGGCCCGAGCATCATTTTTTGATCAACCGCTACGGGGTGATCTTCGACCGCATGCGTGCCAGCGACCTGGTGCGCATCGACCAGGAGGGGCGCATCGTCGACCCGCACTACGCCGGGCACCGGGTCAATGCCGCCGGCTTCGTCATCCACTCGGCGATCCACATGGCGCGCCCGGACCTCAACTGCGTGATCCACACCCACACCGCCGCCGGCATCGCAGTGGCCGCGCAGAAGCAGGGGCTGTTGCCCATCAGCCAGCATGCGCTGAAGTTCTACGGCAAGCTGGCGTACCACACCTATGAAGGCATTGCCCTGTCCCTGGACGAGCGCGAGCGCCTGATCGCCGACCTTGGCCCGCACAAGGCGATGATCCTGCGTAACCACGGCCTGCTGGTGGGCGGTGCCAGCGTCGCCCATGCGTTCCAGGAGATTCATTTTCTCGAGCGTGCCTGCCAGGCCCAGGTCCAGGCGCTGGCCGGCGGTTGCGAGCTGAACTACCCGTCGCCGCAGGTCTGCGCCCACACCGCCGAACAGTTCGAACGCGACGACGCCGACCATATCATCGAGCTGGCCTGGGAGGCCGCCTTGACCTTGATCGAGTCCCAGCGCGAGTCCTATCTGTCATGAGCATCGTGGTGCTGCTGTCCCGCGACAGCCTGTTGCTCAAGCAATTGCAGGCCGCCTTCGCCCGCTGTGCGCCACAGGTGCAGGCGGTGCTGGCCGACGATCCGCGTGCCGCTCAGGCGCAGGTCGCCGCTTGCTGGTTTCCACCCGCCGGCAGCCTGGGGCGCTTGCCCAACCTGCAAGTGATTCACTCGGTGGCGGCGGGTATCGACCACCTGGAACACGACCCTTCGTGCCCGGACCTGCCGGTGTGCCGGGTGGTGGACCCGGGCCACCGCCAGGGCATGACCGAGTACCTGCGCTGGGCGGTGATCCACTATCACCGCGGCTTCGACCGGGTGCTGGAGCAGCAGCGCGAACGGCACTGGGAGCGGCCGCTGCAACGGCCGGCGCGGCAGTTCAAGGTCGGGGTCATGGGCCTGGGTTCGCTGGGCAGCGCCATTGCCCTCGACCTGGCCGCCGCCGGCTACGACGTGCGTGGCTGGGCGCGCAGCGCCAAGTGCCTGGCGGGGGTGCAGACCTTCGTCGGGCCGGGGCAGCTGGAGCCCTTTCTCGACCAAGTGGAACTGCTGATCAACCTGCTGCCCCTGACCGCCGAGACCCGCGGCATTCTCGGGCGCGACAGCTTTGCCCGGCTGGTCCGCGGCGCGGCGCTGGTCAATGTCGGGCGCGGCGGCCACCTCAACCTCGACGACTTGCAGCAGGCCCTGGCCAGCGGCCAACTGCGCGGCGCTTTGCTCGATGTGTTCGAACAGGAGCCGCTGCCGGCCGATCATCCGTTGTGGAGCACCCCCGGGGTCACCATTACTCCGCACATGGCCTCGGCGGCCTCCCACGATTGCATCGCCGAGCAGGTGGCGGACAACCTGCGGCGCCTGCAAGCCGGCGAAGCGCTGTTGAACGAGGTGGACAGGGCCCAGGGTTACTGAGCGCCCAGGCAGGCCTGCAAGGCCTCGATAAAGACCGTCTCGGCGCGGCTCATGCGTTGTTCGCGGTTCCACAGCAAATGGATGTCGACGTCGGCGATGCCTTCGTCGGGCGGCAGGCGCCACAGCAGCCCGGCGTCGACGTCGGCCGCCACCACATGCTCGGGCAGGCAGCCGATGCCGTAGCCGGCGATCACCAGGCGCCGCACTTCCTCCAGGCTCGGCGACGAGGCGACGATGCGCCCGCTGAAACCCTGTTGGTCGCGAAAGATGGTCAGCGGCGAGAGCATGCCGCCGATCTGGTCGCTGGTGAAACTGACGAAATTCTCCCGCTGCAAATCGCCCTCGGCCACCTTCTGCTGGCCGAACAGGGCATGGTGCTTGCCGCAGAAAAACGCATAGCGCTGGCGCAGGAACAACCGTTGTTCCAGGCGCGGCTGGGGCCGGCGGTTGAGGCTCAGGCCGAGGGTCGCGGTTTTTTCCTGCAGGGCGCTGACGATGTCCGAGCTGCGCATCACCTCGATCTCCAGGTCGACCCGCGGATGCTGGCGGTGGAAGTCGGCGAGGAAGTCATCGAAACGCTCGGAAAATATCCGGCTGATCATCAGCAGGCGCACCTTACCGATCACTTCGTCGGCCGGCTGCTCCAGCACGCCGCTGACCTGGGACATCTGCCCGTAGATTTCGCCGGCCAGGTGGAAGATCTGCTCGCCGACTTCGGTCAGGGCAAAACGTGGCCCGCGCCGGGCGATCAACTGGCGGCCCAATTGTTCCTCCAAGCGCTTGAGGGCCTGGCTCACCGCCGGCTGGGTCAGGTGCAGGCGGGCGGCCGCGCGGCTGATGCTCAACTCCTGGCCGATCACCCGAAAGGTGCGCAGCAGGTTCCAGTCCAGGCGGTCGTTGAGCAGGCGGTCGGGCAGGCGGTTGGACATGGCGCGGGGCTCTGGGTCGAAGGACAGGGCTGATAATAAGCAGCGCTAATAATTAGCATAATAAATAGAAAATTGACTAATTATAGCCTCGCGACGATAAATCCCTCCCAGACAGGCGCCGCCAGAGCGCCTCTGCGTTCCCGTTCTCTCCTGCCAGAAAAATAATCAAAGGAGCACGATCCATGAAGCCTTCAGCTTCGCCCCAGCCGCGCCGTGCGGCCGCCGCCGCCTTTATCGGCACCATGATCGAGTGGTACGACTTCTACATCTACGCCACCGCCGCGGCGCTGGTGTTCGGCGCCTTGTTCTTCCCCTCCGACGACAAACTGTTCAGTACCATGGCGGCCTTCGGCACCTTCGCCGTGGGCTTCTTCGCCCGGCCATTGGGCGGCATCGTGTTCGGCCATATGGGCGATCGCATCGGGCGCAAGAAATCCCTGGTGATCACCCTGCTGATGATGGGCGTGGTCACGGTGTGCATCGGCCTGCTGCCGACTTATGCACAGATCGGCGCGACGGCGCCGGTGCTGCTGATCCTGCTGCGCATCGTCCAGGGCATCGCCGTCGGTGGCGAGTGGGGCGGGGCGGTGTTGATGGCCGGCGAGCATGCGCCCAAGGGCCGGCGCAACTTTTTCGCTTCCTTTGCGCAGTTGGGCAGCCCGGCCGGGTTGATCCTGTCGTTGCTGGCCTTCAGCGCGGTCACCCGCTTGCCCGAAGAAGACCTGATGAGCTGGGGCTGGCGCCTGCCGTTCCTCGCCAGCGCGCTGTTGCTGGTGGTGGGCCTGGCGATTCGCCTGGGGGTCAATGAGTCGCCGGAATTCCTCGCCAGCCGCGAGCAGGCGCACAAGAGTCTGCGCAAGGAACAGGCGCCAGTGATGGAAGTGCTGCACAGCGCCTGGCGCCCGCTGCTGCTGTGCATCGGCGCCAACACCCTGGGGATTGCCGGGGTGTATTTCACCAACACCTTCATGATCGCCTACAGCACCCAGCAACTGGGATTGCCGCGCTCGCTGATCCTGGAATGCCTGTTCGTGGTGGCGATCATCCAGTTCTGTATCCAGCCCCTGGCGGCCTGGACCGCCGAGAAGATCGGCGCCACGCGCTTCCTGTGCCTGGTGTCGTTGCTGGCCATGGCCTCGCCGTACCCGATGTTCGTGCTGGTGAGCAGCGGCCAGGTGCCGCTGATCATCCTCGGCATCGCCCTGGCGGTGGTGTGCATGGCGTCTTTCTATGCGGTGATCGCCGGCTACGTCAGCGGCATGTTCGAGACCCGCGTGCGCTACACCGCGATCTCCCTGGCCTATCAGATCTGCGGCGCCGTGGCCGGTGGCCTGACGCCGCTGATCGGCACCTGGCTGGCCCATCAATTCGCCGGCCAGTGGTGGCCGATGGCGTTGTTCTACAGCCTGATCGCGACCATTTCGCTGCTCTGCGTGCTGGCCCTGGCCCGCCGCCATGCAGCCGTCCACCGCCTGGAAATGGCTTGAGTGTTTATCGCATCCGGAGAACCAAAGCATGTTGAAGATCAACGGTGAACGCCTGTGGGCGAGCCTGATGGCCATGGCCGAAATCGGTGCGACTGCCCGTGGCGGCAGCTGCCGCCTGGCCCTGAGCGAGGAGGACAAGGCCGGGCGCGAGCTGTTTGCAAGCTGGTGCCGCGAGGCCGGCATGAGCCTGAGCGTCGACCCCATCGGTAACCTGTTTGCCCGGCGTCCGGGCATTGACCCCGACGCCGCCCCGGTGATGATGGGCAGCCACCTCGACACCCAGCCCGAAGGCGGGCGCTTCGATGGCGTGTACGGCGTGCTCGCCGGCCTGGAGGTGGTGCGCCGCCTCAACGATCTGCAAATCCAGACCCGCAAGCCGCTGGAAGTGGCGGTGTGGACCAACGAGGAGGGCGCGCGTTTCACCCCGGCCATGTTCGGCTCGGCGGTGTTCACCGGGATCATGGACCTGGAGAGCGCCCTGGCGGTGCGCGACGCCGATGGCATCAGCGTCGCCGAGGCCCTGCACGCCACCGGCTACGCCGGTACGCGGCCGTTGGGTGGGGCGGTGGATGCCTACTTCGAGGCGCATATCGAGCAGGGGCCGATCCTCGAAGACAACGCCAAGAGCATCGGCGTGGTCAGTGGCGGCCAGGCGATCCGCTGGCTCGATGTGCAGGTCGAAGGCCTGGCGGCCCACGCCGGCACCACACCGATGCCGCTGCGCAAGGATGCGCTCTACGGCGCCGCGCAGATGATCCTGGCGATCGAAACCCTGGCCACGGATTTTGCCCCCGAGGGCCTGACCACCGTCGGCGAGCTGAGCATCGCCAAGTCTTCGCGCAACACCATTCCCGGCCTGTTGCAATTCACCGTCGATCTGCGGCACCACCGCGACAGCGCCATCGCCGCCATGGAGCAGGAAGTACGCGCGCGGCTTGCTGCCATCGCCGGACAACGCCAGCTGAAAGTGACCATCAGCCCGCACTGGATCAGCCCGGCCACGCCCTTCGATGCCGACTGCGTGGCGGCCGTGCAACAGGCGGTGGACGGCCTGGGCTACGCTCAGCAATCGATCGTCAGCGGCGCCGGCCATGACGCAATTCACCTGGCGCGGTTCTGCCCCACGGCCATGGTCTTCATCCCGTGCGTCGGTGGCCTGAGCCACAACGAAGCCGAAGACGTATTGCCCGAGGACGTGCGCCAGGGCACCGACGTATTGCTCAACGCCGTGCTGGCCCGCGCCGGCCAGGTCGAATAAGGAGAAGGTCATGCGCAGTTTTTTCCACCCCGAACAGCTGCTGCACCATCCGCGCAGCTATTACTCCCGCGGCCAGATGCGCACCCCGCAGGAAGTGCCCGAGCGCGCCCAGCGCCTGGTCCAGGCCGCGCACTCCCTGGGCTTTGAGGTGCTGCAACCGGAGGATGCCGGCCTGGAGCCGCTGCTGGCGGTGCACGGCGCGGCCTATCTGCAATTCCTCAAGGAAGCCCACCAGCGCTGGAAGGAAGTTCCCGAGGACTGGGGCGACGAGGTGATGTCGAACATCTTCGTCCGCGAGCCCAACGCCCTGCGCGGCATCCTCGCCCAGGCCGCGCGTTACCTGGCCGATGGCAGCTGCCCGGTGGGCGAACTGACCTGGCGTTCGGCCTACTGGTCGGCGCAAAGCGCGATTGCCGGCGCCCGCGCCTTGCTCGACGGCGAACCGGCGGCCTACGCCCTGTGCCGCCCGCCGGGCCATCATGCCCGGGCCGAAGCCGCCGGCGGTTTCTGCTACCTGAACAACGCAGCGATCGCCGCCCAGGTACTGCGCGAAAAATTCGCCCGGGTCGCGGTGCTGGACACCGACATGCACCACGGCCAGGGCATCCAGGAAATCTTCTACGAACGCGACGACGTGCTGTACGTCTCGGTGCACGGCGACCCGACCAACTTCTACCCGGGCGTCGCCGGCTTTGCCGACGAGCGCGGCAGCGGCGCGGGGCAGGGCTACAACCTCAACCTGCCGATGGCCCACGGCGCCAGCGAAGCCGATTTCCTCGCCCAGCTGGAAACCGCCCTGGCGGCGGTGAAAAGCTTCGACGCGCAAGTGCTGGTGCTGTCCCTGGGCTTCGACATCTACGAACTCGACCCGCAAAGCAAAGTGGCAGTAACCCGCGCAGGTTTCGCCCGCCTCGGCGAACGCATCCGCAGCCTCGGCCTGCCGTGCCTGATCGTGCAGGAAGGCGGCTACCACCTGGAAAGCCTGGAAGACAACGCACGGGCGTTTTTTGCCGAGGCGGGGGCCTGGAAGCTCTGATCGAGGCGATTGTGAAATCGCTTCGCGGGCAAGCCTCGCTCCTACGCAAGCGCAGGCGTCGCCGTCCGTAGGAGCGAGGCTTGCCCGCGCTAAACGTCAACGATAACGCGCTGCGTCTGCCTGTCCCCCATACCAAAGCCCCTGAATCAAGAGATCCAGGGGCTTTTTAATACCTGCAACAGGCTGTCGCGGAGGATGTCGGGAGAGGCCTCAAACTCTTACAGACGACCCGCCTCTGGCCTTTGCATCACCTTGCCCTGGGCAACATCCAGCAAGGCCAGTCATTCGCTGAAAAAACTGACGTCTTCTTCCAATTCTTTCCAAGGGGTTTAGGACGTTTCCTAGATTAATGCCGTGGGTGACTTGCTAGCCTGGCTCGGCTGTTCAGCTTGGCCGAATCTGGATGTAACCAGGCCAAAAACGAGTTGCGCTGACATTAAGTCGGCGCACAAAAGCTCGCGCTATGTCGCAGTCCAAAGGAACAAAGGAATGTTCAACAACGCCAACGAAACTCACTTCAGCCTGAGCATTGAAGGCTTCCCGAGTGATTTGCAGGTGCTGTCTTTCAAGGGGATCGAAGGCATCAGCCAGCCGTTTCGCTTCGATCTGGAACTGGTCAGCGAGAACCCCGACCTGGACCTGGAAACCCTGCTGCACAAGCAGGCGTTTCTCGCCTTTGATCCGGCTGCTTTGAACGGCGAGGGCAGTGGCATCCACGGCCAGATCTACCGCGTGGCCCAGGGCGATGCTGGCAAGCGCCTGACCCGCTACCAGGTGTCGCTGGTGCCGCAGCTGGCCTATCTCGAACATCGCACCAACCAGCGTATCTATCAGCAGCTGTCGGCGCCGAAGATCATCGCGCTGATCCTCGAAGAGCACGGCATCCAGGGCAACGCTTACCAGTTCCAGCTCGGCACCCCGTGCCCGGAGCGCGATTACTGCGTGCAGTACGACGAAACCGACCTGCACTTCATCCAGCGCCTGTGCGAAGAGGAAGGTCTGCATTACCACTTCCAGCACAGCCCGCAGGGCCACTTGCTGGTGTTCGGCGACGACCAGACCGTATTCCCCAAGCTCCGCCAGCCCACCGCCTATATCCAGGGCAGCGGCATGGTCGCCGACGAGCCGGTGATCAAGGGTTTCAACCTGCGCCTGGAGACCCGCACCCGCCGTACTACCCGCCGCGACTACGACTTTGAGAAGCCGCGCCTGCAACTGGAAGCGGCCTATAAACCCGAGACCGACAGTGAAGAGCCGGACCTGGAAGACTACGACTACCCGGGGCGTTTCACCGACCGCGCGCGTGGCAAGTTCCTCAGCCAGCGCGCCCTCGAACGCCACCGCGCCGACTACCAGCAGGCCGAAGGCTGGGGCGACCAGACGCGGCTGGTCAGCGGCCATTTCCTGGAACTGTCCGAGCACCCGCGCAGCGAGTGGAACGACCTGTGGCTGCTGACCCACATCGTTCATGAAGGCAAGCAGCCGCAGGTGCTGGAAGAGTCGGTGACCAGCGACACCACCGATGCCTCTCGTGACAACAAGGACGACTTCCACCAGGGCTACCGCAACCGCTTTCTCGCCACGCCGTGGGACGTCTTCTACCGTCCCCCGCTAAAGCATCCGAAGCCCCGCGTGCTGGGCAGCCAAACGGCGAAAGTCACCGGCCCCCAGGGCGAAGAAATCCACTGCGACCCGTACGGGCGGGTCAAGGTGCAATTCCATTGGGACCGTGAGGGGCAGAGCGATGATAAGACCAGCTGTTGGCTGCGTGTCTCTTCCGGCTGGGCTGGTGCTCACTACGGTGGTATTGCCATTCCTCGCGTGGGTATGGAGGTGCTGGTGACCTTCCTCGAAGGCGACCCCGACCAACCGCTGATCACCGGCTGCCTGTACCACAAGCAAAACCAGGTCCCCTATGACTTGCCCGGCAACAAGACTCGCAGCACCTTCAAAACCCTCAGCTCTCCAGGCGGCGGTGGCTACAACGAACTGCGCATCGAAGACAAAAAAGGCGCCGAGCAGATATTTATCCACGCCCAGCGCGACTGGGACGAAAACATCGAGCACGACCAGAAAATCCGCATCGGCCACGAACGCCACGACACCGTGGAAAAGAACAGCTACACCGAACTCAAGGCCGAAGAACATCGCATCACCCACGCCGACCGCAAGGTCGAAGTCAAAGCCGACGATCATCTGATTGTCGGCCAGAGCCAACACATCAAAATCGGCACTGCCCAACTGATCCAGGCGGGTCAGGAAATTCACCTCAAGGCTGGCGCCAAGATGGTGGTCGAGGCGGGCAGCGAACTGACACTCAAGGCCGGTGGCAGCTTTATCAAACTCGATGCCGGCGGTGTCACGGTGGTAGGGCCGGTGGTGAAGATCAACTCAGGCGGGGCACCCGGCATAGGCACTGAAAATGCCGCGCTATTGCCCATCATTCCGCTGCCCGTGGATGCAGACAAAGCTGGTGAGCTACTCAAACGCGGTGTTTCGCAACCGGCCCCAGAGGTCATTGCCAAACTGAGCGCGCTAGTGAGCCCGTTACCGGGACTTCCGGGGTACGAGGATGAGCCGTATACCCTGTTTGCCGATGGCGCGGCTATTCAGGAGGGCCTGACCGGGGCCGACGGTGTGATCAAGTTCGAGCACGTCCCTGGCACGCAAGCCTATGCGGTGGAGCTGGTGAATGGTCATCGCTTCGAGATTGAGCCCAAAGAAGACAGCAGCCAAGCCGATTCACAGCATCAGCAACTGGCCCGTCAAGGTTATCGCGACTATCACGCCCAGGCCGATCAGCTCGAACCCCTGGGTTCAACAGATGATTACCGCGCCCTGACCTTGAATCCGGCCAGCAAGCAGCAGAGCCATTGAGTGCAGGAAGCCATCGAATGACAACGGATTACAGCAAGGAAGTTATCCAGCTGACGCCAACAGAACACACGTCCACTGCCTTGACCATGGACTGGTTCGCCAGAAAAGCGCTCTATCCGCCGCGAGCCGGCATACAGGTCACCCCGCTGATCAACGGTGAGCAGGCATTCGGCGCTGTATACGATGCCATTCAGGCCGCGCAAAAAAGCGTGGAAATCATCAGTTGGGGATTTGACCCGGCGATGCGTTTCAAGCCTGACAGTGATCGCATCGGCGAACTGCTGGACGTCCAAGGTCGACATGGGGTCAAGACGCGTGTGTTGATCTGGAAAAACCCGCTGGCCAACTTTGTCGAAAACACCATCATCGGTGATGGCCTCGCGGGTTCGGGAGGCACCGCAATGGGCTCGGGCGTGGCCCGAGCAAGCGCAGCCTCCGATAAGGACCTCAAGTACCGTCAGACCCTGGAGTTTCATCGCACCCATTACCAGCATGAACTGGCGAATTTGCAGGCGGCTCAACGGCAGGTTGACGGTGGAACGGGGCGCTCCCTGCCGCCCAATCCCGCGCGTGAACGTGAGTTGCAGAGCATGCTGGCTGACATCGAGGCTCAGCTGAATGGGGAGGGCGGCTACAACATGCTCAGAGGCTCGGGTGGGCCCAAATATTCCCCCCAGGATGAGCAATACACCCGGGAATGGTTTAACCGCCTGCACGATGGGCGGATGCAGAACGTCGAGTTTCGCACCCGCGATTTTTCCACCGAGGTTCCGCTCAACGCGATCATGCGCGGACCTCAAATGGCCAGGGAAAAGGGGCGTCTGGCGACGCTCTATCGCCTGATAAAAGGCGAAGCGCCCGACGTCAACTTTGCGCACATGCTGGCGCTGACGTTCTTTGCCAGCCACCACCAGAAGATGGTGCTGGTGGACTATGAAGACACCGCGAACGCGGTCGGCTTCGTCATGGGGCACAACATGCACCGCAATTACTGGGATACCAGCGCGCACCTGTATGACGACAAAACCGCACGGCGCAGCCCGGGCTTCGGCCCATGGCAGGACCTGTCGATGAAAGTGCAAGGGCCTGTGCTGCATGACCTGAATCACAACTTCAGCACTGCCTGGGATCGGGAAACCTTTTGGCTCAAGCAATGGTTTACCGATGGCCTGCGCGAGCAACGCCAGGGCATCAAACCGGACAATTTCAACGCCGCCGGCTCGACCATGGCGCAAATTTGCCGCACCCAGCCGCAAGAAGGGGCGGAAACCTCGATTCTGGAGCTCTACCACAAAGCCTTGGGCAACGTGCGCAACTACGTCTATTTTGAAAACCAGTACTTCCGCTACCCGGCGTTTGCCAAACAGTTACGCGAGCTGGCGGCCGCTTATATCGCCAAAGGCAGGGACAAGGAGTTGTACGTGTTCGTGGTCACCAACAACCCAAACAAAAGGGGTTTTTCCAGCACCACCTATGCCACCTTGCAGGAACTCGGGCAGGAGCAACTGATGCCCCAGGCCCAGCGTACGCTGGCGGAAGAGATGCTGCGAAAGCGCAGCCAGTTGGCGTACCTGGAGGCCAACCCACACACCGACTCCTACGTACAACGCGCTCAGCTCAATCGAGCCGAGGGCCTGAAGCGCGAGATCGCCGAGCTGGAACAAAAGGGCGTCACCCCAGAGATCGAACAACGCCTGGGCGGCCTCAAGGCAACAGATATTCCTGAGCTCGGCAAGCCAAAGTCGAATGACAGCGAAGAGCCCAAACCCTATACCCTCAAGGACATACCGGGTCTCAAAGTCGTCATCGCCACCCTGACTGCATGCACGCCGGAACCCGGAAGCACTTTATCCGCGGGGCAACAGGCCTCCTTCCGGGATATCTACGTGCACTCCAAATTGTTGGTGGTGGACGACGTCTTCAGCTTGCTCAGCTCCGCGAACATTAACACCCGCAGCCTGCATACCGACTCTGAATTAGGACTGGCCGTACCGGATCCCAAGCTGGCCAAGCATTGGCGGGAGGCGTTGTGGAAGTTGCATGTCGGGATGTCACTTAATGATGACAAGGGGCGCTGTAATGCCGCAGCAAACCTCAAACGTTGGAATTACATGATGGATAAGAACTGGAAAAGAAAGGGCCAGAATCAGCCATTGATAGAGCATTTAACTCGTTTTTGGGATGTGGAGACGCCTTATGCCAAAGCCATTGATTAAAGCCCTCTATTTTTGTGCCCTTATTCTTTCATTGTTATTGAGTGGAGCTCCGGCTATGGCCTATCCAACCTTTACCTGTGCCTACGAAAAAGACCACAACCCGCCACTGGATGCCGAGGCAGATGGTTGGTTTCAACAGGCGCGAGCTTTGGAGAAAGTGCGTGGCGTGAAAGACTGGCGAACCATCGTCGGGCTCTACGAAAAAGCCATTGCCAAAGATCACTGGAAGGCGATGCATAACCTGGCGGGGCTCTATCGCACAGGCTGGCCAGGACAGCCTGGTGTGGAGCAAAACACTAGCAAGATGCTCGACCTCTACGAGCGCATGGTCAAACTCAAAGTACCGTTGGGTTATTACAACTGGGCTGTGGTTGCCGAGAATGGGCGTGGGATGTTGAAGTCGGACCGGATGGCCAGTTCCTATATGTTCCAGGCGGCACAATTGGGCAGTCCATTGGCTCAGGTGCGTATCGGAAATTACTTTGCGTTCGAATTACCTCGCGATAAGCAAGATGAACGAATGGCTGAGCCCTATTTTCGATGCGCCGGTGCTCAAGACTCGCCGGATGCAATTATCGAAACGGCTGCGTTCTATGAAATCTCTAAAGAAAACATGCCTCTAGCATTGTTTTATTATCAACGTGCCGCATCGCTGGGTAGTTCCACAGGTTTAAGCGCTCTACAAGGAGCATTCGATCTACAAGTGGACTCATTATATAATTTTGGCTACCGTCCTGATGCAAAGCTTCATGAACTGTATGCTGACTTGTGGAAGCAACTAGATGCTGACCCTAAATTACGTTTCCCTAATCTGATGAAAGACCATCCTCTTCCCGCCCATCCCGAACAAGGCTTTGATGCAGAACACCCAGATCGCAGACCGGAGATATGAGTCATCTTATGTACCAGGAAAAACGTCGGTGCATATCAGGACAGTTGATTAAAACATTGGTTTTTTGTGCGGTCTGCATGTGTGGCGTATTCAATGGCGCTCCGGCCATGGCCTATCCAGCCTTTACCTGTGCCTATGAAAAAGACCACAACCCGCCACTCGATACCGAAGCAGATAGTTGGTTTCAACAGGCTCGTGCTCTGGAGAAAGTGCGCGGAGTGAAAGACTGGCGAACCATCGTCGGGCTCTATGAAAAAGCCATTGCCAAAGATCACTGGAAGGCGATGCATAACCTGGCGGGGCTCTATCGCACAGGCTGGCCAGGACAGCCTGGTGTGGAGCAAAACACTAGCAAGATGCTCGACCTCTACGAGCGCATGGTGAAGCTCAAAGTTCCGTTGGGTTATTACAACTGGGCCGTGGTGGTCGAGAATGGACAAGGGATGTTGAAGTCGGATCGGATGGCCAGTTCCTATATGTTTCAGGCGGCGCAATTGGGTAGTCCTTTAGCACAAGTTCAAATTGGAAATTACTTGTCATTCGCGTTGCCACGAGATAAACAGGACGACCAAATGGCCGAACCCTACTTTCGATGTGCTGGCGCTCAAAACTCGCCCGATGCAATTATCGAAACGGCTGCATTCTATAAGATAGCTAAAAAGAATAAGCCCCTCGCGCTATTTTATTATCAGCGTGCCGCATCGCTAGGTGATTTCATAGGAATAGAATCTCTCATTGGAGCATTTTCGGTCAAACCGGGCCCTACAGATAATTTCGGATATCAACCAGATGAAAAACTCCATGAGTTTTATTCCGGTCTATCGAGACAGCTCGATGCTAATCCTAATCTGCGCTTCCCTAATCTGATGAAAGACCATCCTCTTCCCGCTCATCCCGAACAAGGCTTTGACGCAGAACACCCAGACCGCAGACCGGAAATTTGAATGACTGCATTTATTCCAGTAGCGACGATCTAATGAAGTGCGCCGCGGAAGAACTTAAGTGTGCAGTTGCTGGATAATATTGTTTTTTCATGTGTTTTTATTAGGCCAGGTAAGGAATGAAAATGCTGTTGCTTAGTTGCAAGCCAGGCGAGACGTTCAAACTTGGTGAAGAGATAGTGGTCAGCGTGATGGATGTCCAGGGTAAACATGTTCGTTTGGGATTCACGGCGCCTAAAAAGTTCGCGATACATCGCCATGAGCATTACCAGAAATACCAGGGGCAGAAAAAATAGCCAGTCTGGGGCGGTCAAATGAGCCTGAATACGGCAGACAAAATATTTCTGATGGTCGGACTCGTCGATTTTGCAGGGATATTTATTGTGCTTGGTATCTGCTTGCACATGGCCTACACCAAGATGGACTTGATGTTGGATCATCTGAAAAACAGTGTTGTGCTCAGCACGCTGACCACGCTCAGGCACGGTGGCCCATGGGGGAAACTGATTCTGGTCGGGAGCATTTCCGGTTTTGTAACCTTCCCCCATTTTTACCTTAAGCGTGGCTGGGTCAGTGCCGAGGACTTGCTGGGTTTTCCTACGGCGCTTAAGCGCAAGTTGGTCGTGCTGCAGTGGAGTGCGCTAGCGCTGATAGTGGTCATGACGGGCCTTGCGGCGGTGGTCAAGCTGGGTGTTGTTTGAGGTTATTTACGAGAGCCACAAATGAGTACCTCTGAGATTGCTTTCGGGTATCTGGGTGGCGTCGTGATTCTCGGCACACTTGTCTGGATCGGTGTCGCGTTGCACATGGCTTATACCAAGCTGGATGAGCTCTTGGACCATCTGAAAAACTGTTCCGCCATCATGGCCCGCGCTCCGTTAAAACACGGCGGTCCCTGGGGGAAGCTGTTGCTGATTGGGGGGATCTCCGGGACCGTGACGTTTCCCGGGTTCCATCTCAAAAGAGGGGAGACGGAAACCATCGTGACGCCGGGCCTGGCCAATGGCGCGGCGACCTTTACGATTATTTATCCGCGATGAACGGCACACCTCCTGCCGGGAGGCCGGCAGGAGGTAGCGCGGCTCAGTCGTAGTTGCTCACATAAGCCAGGATGCCCTGGGCGCCCAGGGCGTTACCGTTGAAACGGGTCGCCTGCAGCAGCACGGCGATCTGGTTGTCGCTGGCGACGGCTTTCGGAAAGGTATTGCCGCTGTCGTTCGGGTTGATCGATGTTTCCGCCGCCAAGGGGATGAAGGCGTCATCGAACCGGTTGAAAAAGATGCCGGTATAACCGGTACTCCAGGTCACCAGGAAGTCAATGACACCGCATGCGTCCGGCATGGCACTGATATAGGGCTGGCTCGAGGCGTAGACATTGTTGTTCAGGCGAACGGGGGAGAGGGCTTGCAGTTCCTGATCGCTTTGGTACTGCTCAGCCTCAGACTGATCAGCCTTGCCGAAGACCCGGACTCGGTCGCCATAGACATAGGCGCTGGTGCCGATATAAACCAGCATGATGTTGTTGTGCACGGTGTCGAAGGTTGCATGGAACTTGCCCATGCCGGTTTGCGAGTAGCTGGTGATCAGATTGACCGGCGATTTGCCGGAGGAGGGGCTGCCCACTCGCAGGAAATTGATCTTGCTCAGGGTTTCCTGGACGCCGACGATCACCCCGTCGCCATGGTTCATCAGCACGATATTTTCGTAGGTGGAAGTGTCCAGATCGGCACCGGGATTAAACAGGGTCGGATAGACGGCAGAGGTGATCATCACCGGATAACTGGTCGGCTCGAGGGTGTCCTTGTCCAGCCAGATGCCTTGCAACTGGCGTTCGGTCACGCCGATCCAGCAGGCGAAGAGCTGGCAGTTGGCGGGGTTGTAGATGACCCTGGGGCAGACGTAATCACCGTTGGAGCCACTGATCAGGGTTTCCGTGAAGGGCGCGCCGATACCCTGGCGCTCGCTGACGCTGTATTTGCGCGCAAAGATGCGAAAGGCGCCCGGGTCGTTGCTGGCCCAGACGGCAACGAAGTCATCGCTGCCCTGGATCGGCGTGGTGTCGACATCCTTCTGGGTCCGCTGGGTGAAGGCGGGAAGCAGATAGCTCGGGCGTAGCGTGCCATTTTTTGTCTCCAGGCGGCCATAGAGCGTGGTGTAGCCGGAAGCCTTCGGCCCTTGATAGGTGCCGACCAGGTGACCGCTGACATCGGTCTTCAGCACGCCGCGCAGGGATTCGTTGCTGCTGTCGTCATAGAAAATGTTCAAGCCGTTCAACCATTTGGTATTCATTCAGGCACCTGTGACTGTTTGAGGAGTGTCTTCGGAACAGGACCAGCCGACCGTGCAGGGCAGGCTGGGGTCGTGGTACTTGCCATCGAGCCTTGACCGCAACGCCTCACCGCAACTCGGTTCCAGGGTTTGGGTATCGAGGCTGGCGAGACAGTACTTCCAGGGCCCATCGGTGCGGGCGTCGATGCAGGCGAAATAGAAGTGCTCGCCCGATGGCACCAGATTGATCAGCAGTGGCGAAGTTATAGTGGGGAAGTCCAGGGATACCGGTGCTGAAACCCTGATGCCTGTAGCTAGCTTTTCGGGAGGTCGATTTAGTGGGGCGTAGGTGACTTTTCTGGGCGGCTTGAAGTGTGCAAGCTGACGGTCTTGATAGGTCGTAGAAGTGCGGGGCAATAGTGTGTTCCGACGCATGACTTCGACCTCCTTGTCGACTCGCGTTCTGTCCGTTCGCATCCAGCAAGATCAGCGTAGTCATTATTTTCTAGTGCCCGATAATATTTTTTTATTTATTTAAAACAGTGAGATGGCCCTGAAGTTTTGAGCGGTTACAGGTTTGTCGGATAACTGACTTGGCCAGGGAAAGGGTGGTGTTACTAGGTGGCTATAAAGATAAGTGCGAGTGGTAATAGTGCGATGTTGTCTTTATAACTCCGCTAAAGAATGACCATGGCTTCTTGTAAGTATTGGCAATAAGTCATTTCAGAATATAAAGGGACTTAGTTGGCAGCCTGTCCGCATTACCTGCTTTATGTTCCCCCTGTTCAGACTGGTCATTTACTGGGCCGTTTACCGCCAGGCGAGCAGTGAGTACCAGGGGCAACCGGACGCCATACGGCACTTGCCATCCGCTTTACGTTAACGTCAAGATGCTCCGGCGCAGTTTGCCGTGGCGCAGGTTTTGCTTCTGTGAATGGCAGGGCTGGCCACGGGCCAAACTTCCCTTTACTGCCTTCTGAACCGGGTGTAGACATTGCCCATGGCTTGCGTGCCCCTCGCAACCCAAGGGAATGGACCGGGGAGGTGCCGGGCGGACCGATTCGGAGCGCTTGATGACCCTTATAAAAACAACAACCGGCGAGCTGCAGCACCAAGCCGGGCTGGCCCGCAGAAAGCTCCATCTGGAAGGCGCAGTCCCCGACGGCGTATTGCGTGCGGAAATCGATGCGTCATGGCGGCGCAGCCTCAGCCATGGCGTGCACTTCAATGGCCAGCCGGAGCTGACCCTGGAATCCGGCGCCAGCCTCGAGGTGCTGCTGGCGAGCAATCGCCTGCTGCTCGACGCGGCGATCCCCGCCATCGACTACCTGGCCGAGCGCCAGGGCCAGGACGGCCTGATTATCCTGGCCAATGCCGACGCCACCATTCTGTCGATCGAAGGCCGGGCCGACCGGCTCAAGGGCAGCGGCGTGCAGGACATCACCCTCGGCGCCTGCTGGAGCGAAGCCACCCGTGGCACCAATGCCCTGGGCACGGCGCTGGTGGAAGCACGCACCACCCTGATCGACTGCGGCGAACATTACCTGGATCGCCTGAGCCATTTCTCCTGCACCTCGGTGCCCATCCATTGCCCCCAGGGCGAGATCCTCGGCGTGCTCGACCTGACCCGCGAAGGTCCGCTCGGCCGCATCCACGACAGCACTGCGCTGCTGAGCATGGCGGTCAGCCAGATCGAGAGCCGGGTGTTCAATAACAGCTTTCCCGAGCAGATTGTCCTGGCGTTCCACAGTCGTCGGCAGTATCTCGAATCGCCCTGGCAAGGCTTGCTCGCGGTCAGTCTCGGCGGGCAGATCCTGGCGGTCAGCGCCCAGGCCTGCCAGTTGTTGCGCGCCGAGCGTTCGGCACTGGTCGGGCGGCGTTGTGAAGAGTTTCTCGGCGTGGATGGCGTGCAACTGCTCGGCCGTTTGCAACAGGGCGGCATCGGCAGCCTGCAGACCGCCAAGGGCGAGTTTTTCTACAAGACCCTGCGTGCCCCGCAACGCTCGATCAACCTCAGCAGCGTGCCGCGCGGCACGTCGAAAAACGCCCCGAGCCAGGCGCAGCCCGACCCGCAACTCGACACCCTGGCCGGCAGCAACAGCCGTTATGCCCGGGCCTTGCGCATGGCCCGGCAGGGCCTGGCCAATGCCTTGCCGGTGTTGCTGCTGGGGGAAACCGGCACCGGCAAGGAAGTCATCGCCCGCGCCCTGCACATGGCTGGCAGTCGCGCCGACAAGCCCTTTATCGCGGTGAACTGCGCGGCAATCCCCGAGGGCCTGATCGAGTCGGAGCTGTTCGGTTATCGCGAGGGCGCTTTCACCGGTTCGCGCCGTGGCGGCATGATCGGCCGCCTGCAACAGGCCCATGGCGGTACGCTGTTCCTCGATGAAATCGGCGATATGCCGCTGGCCTTGCAGGCGCGCCTGTTGCGGGTGTTGCAGGACCGCAAGGTGGCGCCGCTGGGCGCCGGCGAAGAGCAGGACATCGATGTGGCGCTGATCTGCGCCACCCACCGCGACCTCAAGCAGCAGGTGGCCGACAAGCAGTTTCGCGAGGACCTGTTCTACCGGGTCAACGGCATCAGCGTGATGCTCCCGGCGCTGCGCGAGCGCGAGGACTTCGACGCGTTGTTGGACGTGCTCCTGGCCAAGCTCGGCAGCCCCGGCGCGGCCCTGGCCGAGGACCTGCGCCAACTGCTGGCCGGCTATCACTGGCCGGGCAATATCCGCCAGCTGGAGATGGTCCTGCGCACCGCCCTGGCGATGCGCGAGGAGGGCGACGCGGCCCTGGGCCTGGAGCACCTGCCCGACAGCATGCTCGACGATCTCAACGCCAGCGAACGCCCGGCCAGCGGCAGCATCCGCGAGAACCAGCTGGAACTGATCCGCCAGGCACTGGACAACCACCAGGGCAATGTCTCCGCCGCCGCCGATGCCCTGGGCATCAGCCGCGCGACCCTGTACCGCAAGCTCAAGCAGTTGCGCAACTGATGTCGCGCCTGCTCAGCCGGCTGGTGGACAGCCCCGACCCCGCGGCCCTGCAAGCCGCCTTGCGTTGGCTGTACGGGTTTGTCCGCCCGCAGCGCCTGGCCATCGCCGGGTTGCTGGCGCTGTCGGTCTGCGCTTCGTTGCTGGTGCTGGTACAGCCCTGGCTGACCAAGCTGCTGATCGACGACGGCCTGCTGGCGCGCAATTTCCCGATGCTGGCGTGGATCGCCGGGCTGATGATTCTCGCCGGGCTGCTGGGCACCGCGTTGTCGGGCATCAACCGCTACCTGCACACGCGCCTGTCGGGGCGGATCCTGTTCGCTCTGCGCGACGACCTGTATCGGCATTTGCAGCGCCTGTCGCCGGGCTTCTACGGCCAGCGGCGGATCGGCGACCTGATGTCGCGGCTCGATGGCGACGTGGCGGAGATCCAGCGCTTTGCCGTCGATTCGCTGTTCTCCGCGGTGTCCAGCGTGATCGGCCTGGTGGTGGCCCTGGCGCTGCTGGTGACCCTGTCTTGGCAGCTGTCGCTGCTGGCGCTGCTGCTGATTCCGCTGGATGTGCTCTGGCTGCGCTGGATGCGGCGCAAGGTCGAGCGCGATGTGCGGCAACTGCGCGAGCGTTCGGCGGACATGTCGTCGTTCATGGTCGAGACCCTGCCGGTGATGAAGTTCATTCAGAGCGCCGGCCAGCAGCAACGCGAAGCCCGGCGCCTGGAACAGTTGGGGCAGGGCTACATGAGCCAGTTGCTGCGCCTGCAGGTCAGCGAGTTCTTCACCCAGGCGGTGCCCGGCACCCTGACCTCGCTGTCGCGGGCCTGTGCGTTCCTGATCGGCGGCTATTGGGTGGTGCAGGGCACCTGGCAGTTGGGCGCGCTGATCGCCTTTTCCACTTACCTGGGCATGGCCGTGGGGCCGGTGCAGAGCCTGCTGGGGCTGTACGTGGCGATCCAGCGCATGAGCGTCAGCCTGGGCCGGGTCATGGAGCTGCGCGGCGAACAACCGAGTGTGACCACACCGGCGCAACCGCTGCCGATGCCCAGCGGCGGCGAGCTGTCTTTTCGTGATCTGCACTTCAGCCATCCGGGGCGGCCGAGCACCTTGCGCGGCATCGAGGCACGCATTCCCTATGGCCTGAAGGTGGCCCTGGGCGGCGGTTCCGGGGTCGGTAAGTCGACCCTGATCGACCTGCTGCAACGCCACCACGACCCGCAGTCCGGGCAGGTGCTGCTGGACGGTATCGACCTGCGCCAACTCGACCTGTTCGAGCTGCGCCGGCGCATCGCCGTGGTCAGCCAGGACATCGTGCTGTTCCGCGGCAGCCTGGCCGACAACCTGGCCTACAGCGTGCCCGACGCACCGCGCGCGGCGGTGGCCGAGGTGGCGCGGCTGGCGCAACTGGACAGCCTGATCGAAGCGCTGCCCGAAGGCCTGGACAGCCCGTTGGGCGAGCGCGGCCAGCAGCTGTCCGGCGGGCAGAAACAACGGATCGCGATTGCCCGCGCGCTGCTCCAGGACCCGTTGATCCTGGTGCTGGACGAAGCCACTTCGGCGGTGGACGAAAGCACCGAGCGTGAAGTGATCGAGGCCATCGACCGGCTGTTCGCCGGGCGCACGCGGATTTTGATCAGCCATCGGCCGTCGACCCTGGCCGACGCCGACCTGCGCTTCGAGCTGGTGGACGGCGTGTTGCACTCCGTGAAGGTGCCCCATGAAGCCTGAGCTGCGGATCGGCGTGATCGACAGCGGGCATACGGCTGTACAACGCCCGCAGGTGGTGGCCGGGCGGCGCTTCTACCTGGTGGAGGACGGGGTCGGCGAGGGCGACTTGCGCGAAGACCCTCTCGGCCACGGCAGCGCGATCATCGAGGCGATCAGTGCGCGGGCACCCCAGGCGCGTTTCTGTGTGGCCCAGGTGTTCGACCAGCGCGGGGTGACCAGTGCGCTGCAGATCGCCAGTGCCCTGGACTGGCTGGTGAGCCAGCAGGTGCGGCTGGTCAACCTCAGCCTGGGGCTGCGCCAGGACCGCCGCCTGTTGCGCGAAGCCTGCGCGGCCGCCCTGGCCCGTGGCGTGCTGTTGTGCGCCTCGACGCCGGCCCAGGGCGAGGGGGTGTACCCGGCGCGTTACCCGGGGGTGCTGCGGGTCACCGGCGATGCCCGTTGCACCCCCGGCGAATGGTCGTGGCTCGACAGCCAGCAGGCCGATTTCGCCGCCTGTGTGCAGGGCAGCCACCCCGGCCAGTCCGGCGCCAGCCTGGGCTGCGCGGCCTTGAGTGGGCATATCGCCGGCTACCTCGGCGAACACCGCGACGCCGATAACCCGCAGGTGGTCCAGTGGCTGCGGACCCACGCCCGCTATCACGGCCCCGAACGGCGCGGCTGGACATGAAGCCGATCCTGGTGCTCGGCGCCGGCCCGGCGGGGGCCGCGGTGGCCCTGGGCTTGCGCCGTCTGGGTTACGCGGTGGCGCTGGCCAGCGAGTGGCGGCGTTTCCCGGCGCTCGAAGGGGTGTCGCTGCGGGTGCTCGAAGCCCTGCGTGGCGCCGGCCTGGGGTGTGGGCTGGAGGCGGCGTTGCAGGCGTCCGAGCGTCAGGTGGCGTGGAATGGCCAGAGCCATGCGCAGAACGTCGAATACCTGCTGGATCGCCCGCGCTTCGATCGCGGCCTGCGCGAGGATCTGCGCGAGGCCGGGGTCGAGTTAATCGAGGGCCGGGTGCTGGAGGTGCAGTCGACGGCGAACGGGCATCGGCTGCGGATCGAGGGGCAGGCCGAGCGTTTCGCGGACTTTCTGGTGGAAGCCCGCGGGCGCCAGGCGCCTGCATTGAGTAAAGAACTGGGCAAAGGCCTGCGGGGCCCGGAAACGCTCAGCCTGCTCAACCGCTGGCAGGGCGCCCCGGGCAGCACCGCCAGCGCCGTGCACAGCCTGGAAGACGGCTGGGCCTGGATGGCGCGCCAGGCCGACGGCCAGTGTTACTGGCAACTGACGGTGGACGTGGCCAGCGCCGCGTTGCCGGGCAAGGCGCAGTTGCTGGATTACTGCCGCCAGCGCCGCCAGGGTTCGGCGTTGGCGCGGGCGTTTTTCGGCGCCGGGCCGCAGCACGATCTGCAACTGCACGCGCGCAGCAGCACGGCGATCCTCTGCCCGCAGGTGTGTGGCGCCAACTGGATTCGCGTGGGCGATGCGGCCATGGCCGTGGACCCGCTGTCGGGCAACGGTATCTTCCAGTCGCTGTCTTCGGCGTTGCAGGCGCCGGCGGTGATCAACACGCTGCTGCAACGGCCCGAACGCGCGGCCCTGGCGCAGCGCTTCCATGCCCGGCGGGTGGAGCAACTGTTCCTGCGTTTTGCCCGCATCGGCCGCGATTTCTACGCCGACGAGCAGCGCTGGGCCGAGCAGCCGTTCTGGCAGGCGCGCCGGCAATGGCCGGACCGCGAGCCGGCGCATCGCGTTGCGGACTTTTCCGCCCTGCGCATCGAGCGTGCCCCGGTATTGCGCGACGGCCTGGTGGACGAAGCCGAGGTGGTGATCACCCCGGACCAGCCGCTGGGCATCTGGCATGTGCTGGGGGTGGAGCTGGCGCCGCTGTTGCGCCGCTTGCCTAACGAACCGGCGCAACAGCTGCTGGCGGGTCTGAGCGCGGAGCAGGACAAGGCCGTGCGTGGCTGGTTGCTGGGGCAGGGATACCAGCCTTGAGGCGACGGGGCGGCGTTTGTAGCCGCTGCCGCAGGCTGCGATCGACGGCGCAGCCGCCGCAAAGGCACCAACGATCGATCGCCGGATGTGTGGTGCCTGGACGATTGATCGCGAGCAAGCTCGCTCCTACAGAAGATGAGACGCCCTTGTAGGAGCGAGCTTGCTCGCGATCCGCGCAGCGGCCATCCAAACCCCGCCGCCCGGCTTGCACTGGCTAACAATCAGCTATCGGGATTGACGTACACCCGGTGGCCGCCTTTCCAGGTTTCACAGACCTTGATGTCCCTGATGTGGGTGGCCGGCACTTTCTCGTCGAGGGGATCCTGCTCGAGAATCACCAGGTCCGCGAAATAACCGTCCTGCAGGGACCCGGTCCAGCCCTCGGCGTGGCACTGCCAGGCCGCGTCATAGGTGATGGCTTTCAAGGCCTGCTTGCGCGTCAGGCACTCGGCTTCATTGAGGATCGGTTGCAGCCTTGGGTCGTGGACGAACCGCCCCTGGGCATCGCGAATGCCTTCCATCTTGCGGGTCACCGCCTGTTCCATGGAGCGCAGCGGCCCCAACGGCGTTACCGAACAGTCGCTGTGCAGGGTCACTCTCAGGTTGTGGTCCAGGGCCGACTGGCACAGGTCGAGCATCTGCTCGGCCTTGCCTTCGAAGATCGCCTGTTTGAAGGCGTAGCCCCAGTAGCCGACATGACCGATCAGGAAGCTTGGCGACAGGCCCAGGCGCTGCATGGTCTGCAGGGTGCCGGCGGTCAGCAGCGAGCAGTGCTCGATGCGGTGGCGTTTTTCCAGGGCGCTGCCGCCCTGCAAGGCCGCCTCGTAGGCTTGCAGGGTGAACTCGACGGCCCGGTCGCCGTTGGCGTGGATCATCAGCGGCCAGCCGGTTTCGACGGCATTGCGCACCACGGTCTTGTAGGCATCGGGTGGGGTGACCGGGGTGTGGTCCTGGTCGCAGAAATTGAAGTTGCCCACCGGCCGCGTCGCCTCGCAGCAGTAGCGCGTGGCCTGGTAGCCCGTCAGCCCCTGGTTGGAACCGTCCGACACCAGCTTGACCGAGCCCTGGTAGAAGCGCTTGGCCTGTTCCCGGCTGACCGGCTGGTAGCGCGGCAGCTTGCCGATGGCCTCGGGCGTGCCATCGCAGGCGGCGGCGTAACCGATCCGCAGTTTCCTGGGGCGGGTCAGGAAGTAGGCGCCCAGTACCCGCTTCGACTGGGGGTCCATCATCGCGTCGTAGAGCAGGGTAATGCCGCGACGCGAAGCCTTGTCGAAGTAGTCTTCCAGGTGCTTGAAGATATTGAGTATTTCCAGCTGCTGCCTGAGGGGAATGCTCTTGATGGCGGCCAGCACCTGGGCTTCCTGCAGGACACCGTTGTCGGCCCTGACGCCGGTTTTCTCGAACACCGCATCGCTGGCCGCGGTGTTCAGGTAGGCGGTGTGCATGGACGCGCTGATCAGCAGCATCGGGTGCTGCTTGTCGATGGTGTCCAGGTTGCCGATGTCGTCGCCGGGGCCACAGTGGAAGGTGATGAGTTTGTTCAGGCCATGGGGTACGACCTGGAACGGCATCAGCGCCGGATCGACCTGATGGCCGAGGATCCAGGTCGAGTTGTCCTTGGGCAGGTTGGCCTGGATGGTGCTTTTCAACCAGAGCCAGTCATAGGTGGGCCGTAGCCGCTGGTTCTTGTGCTCATCAGGGTTGTCGGTATCGATGGCCCCCAGGTTCAGCCAGCCTTCCATGGCGCAGCTCTGCACGATATGGGCGTGGGGTTCGATCAGGCCGGGCAACAGGGTCTTGCCGTTCAACGACTGCTTTTTGTAGGTGATGCCCAGGGCGTTCATGCGGGCTTCGACGGCGGCCAGGGTGCCGGAGGCGACCACGTCGCCGGCGTGGATGCCCAGGGCCTCGACCCGTTCGTCCATGTTGCCGTCGCGCAAGGGGTAGATGGTGCCGTTGGTAAAGATGATGGACTCGCCGGCCGGTTCCCTGGCCAGCTCATTGGCGTCCTGTGGCTGGCTGGCGGTATGGCTGGCCGGGTCGAGTGTGTCCTTCAGAGCGTTCCAGATGGGGTTGTGGCATCCGCATTGGACCCCGTCGTGATCATATCCATTTGATCCCATGATGCTTCCCTCGGGTTTTCGGTGGTGATGAGGTGTGGGTTGAAGGTGGGTGAGCCAGGCCCGCAGGGCAGCTGTCGAGCCGGCTCGGGCTGAGCGTAGCAGCCGTTCGGGGCGCGGGCCGGGCAGCGGGTCGGCGACGCTAAACCAGTCGTCGGGAGACCCCGGCGCTCCCGGCGAGCAGCGCTTGCGCTATGGGCTATCGCGGGTTTTCAGAGCTTGATCAGCACCGATTTCAGCTCGGTGTAATGCTCGATCGCTGCGTAACCCATTTCCCGGCCCACGCCGGACATCTTGTAGCCACCGAACGGCAGCGCCGGGTCGAGGGCGCTGTGGCAGTTGACCCAGACCGAGCCGGACTTGATCCTCGGGATCATCCGATGCACCGCCGCCAGGTCGTTGGACCAGATGCTCGCGCCCAGGCCGTAGGGGCTGTCGTTGGCCAGGCGCAGGGCATCGGCTTCGTCGTCGAAGGGAATCGCCACCAGCACCGGGCCGAAGATCTCTTCCTGCACCAGCGAATGCTGCTGGTCGACGTCGACTATCACCGTCGGCTTGACGAAATAGCCGGGGCCGAACCGCTCGCCGCCGCAGGCGAGGGTGGCGCCGCTGTCCCGGCCCATCTCGATATAGCGCCAGACCCGCTCCTGCTGCCGGGCGGAGATCAGTGGGCCCATGTCGACGCTGGTGTCCAGGCCGCTGCCGAGCTTCATGGCGTTGGCGATGCCGGCGATATCGGCCACCACATTGTCGAAGTGCTTGCGCTGCACATACAGCCGGGAGCCGGCGCAGCAGACCTGGCCCTGGTTGAAGAAGATCGCGCTGGCGGCGCCGGCCGCGGCGCTGCCCAGGTCGGCATCGGCCATGACGATGGTCGGCGACTTGCCGCCCAGTTCCAGGGTGACCCGGGTCATGTTGTCCATGGCGATCTTGCCGATTTCCTTGCCCACCGCGGTGGAGCCGGTGAAGGTCAGCTTGTCCACCCGCGGGTTGTGGGTCAGGGCCGCGCCCGCGGTGATGCCGGTGCCGGTGACCACGTTGAATACGCCGTCGGGGTAGCCGGCTTCCTGCACCAGCTCGGCGAGTTTCAGCGCGGTCAGCGGGGTTTCGTCGGCCGGCTTGAGCACCACGGTGCAGCCGGTGGCCAGGGCCGGGCCGAGCTTCCAGCAGGCCAACAGCAGCGGGAAGTTCCAGGCGACGATGGCGCCAACCACGCCCACCGCCTCGCGGCGGATGAAACTGTGGAACTGCTGGTCGGGCATCAGCGGCACGGAAACCTCGACGCTGCTGCCTTCGATCTTGGTCGCCCAGCCGGCCATGTAGCGCAAAAAGTCGATGGCCAGTTGCACGTCCATGGCCTGGGCCACCGCGGCGCTCTTGCCGTTGTTCAGGCATTCCAGTTGCGCCAGCAGCTCGGCGTCGCGCTGCATCAGGTCGGCGAGCTTCCACAGCAGGTTCTGCCGTTCCCGCGGGCGGGTGCGGCTCCAGGGCGAATCGTCGAAGGCCTGGCGCGCGGCCAGCACCGCGCGGTCGACATCGTCCACCGTGGCCCGCGGCACCACGCACAGTTGTTCGCCGGTGGCCGGGTTGTGCAGCGGCATGGTCTGGCCGTCGGCGGCCTCGACCCATTCGGCGCCGATCAGCATGCGTGGGGCGCGCTGGATAAAGGCGGTGGTGGCGGGGAGCAGGGTTGCAATAGTCATGACAGAACCTCTTGTTATGCGTGAGGGGAGGGCTTTCGCAACCGCTGTGCCAGTTTTGACTGGCGCTTAACTCTATGATTCTAATGGTGTTTATTTGCGATGACGGAAGGGCGGCGGATACAGGCTGTCGCAAATTGCGAATGCCTTGAGACACCCCGGCCTGAACTTATGGGGGCCTGCTTCGTCGTAAAGGGGCCTGTCATGAAGGTGCACTGAACAAGGAGCTGTACATTGAAGATTGCAACGATTCTGGGAACCACCTTGCTGCTGGCGCCATTGTTCGCCCAGGCCGCGACGACCCCGGCCGAGCCGGAACTGCCGGCGTACCAGAGCAGCCTGGCCAGCTACCGCTGCGAGGGTGGGGTAGAGGTGCAGGCGGCGTACCTGAACATCGATAACGGCGCCTCGTTCGCCACCCTGTATTACAAGGGCCAGCTGATACCGATGCATATCGCCCGCGCAGCGTCCGGCGCGCTGTATGTCGCCGACGACGAACAGAACAGCTACCGCTGGCACACCCAGGGCGACAGCGGTCTGTTGAGCTTCCTGGAAGCCGACCACACCGCCAAGGAACAGCAACTGCTCAAGGACTGCCAGGAGCAGAAGACCGAGGAGCAGTAACGCCTGGCCCCCATCCGCCTGTAGGAGCCAGCTTGCTGGCGAGAGGTCGGCACGGACCCTCTGGTTTTCGCGTCGAATGCCAGTCCGTCATCGCGAGCAATCGAACGTCGACCGGCTGCTCCTACAGAAGGGGGGGCGGCCATTATCTGCGGTTGAACTGCCGTCGAACGGCCAGTGTCTAGTCAAGACAAGCCTGCCGTGGAGAGGTGCCCGTGAACATATTCGAAGCCCTGCGTGAGAGCCATGAACGCCAGCGCGGCTACGCTGCCGAACTGATGCGCACCTCGGGGGACAGCCCCGAACGCAGCGCGGCCTACGCCCAGCTCAAGGCCGAAGTACAGGCCCACGAGACGGCGGAGGAACGCTTCTTCTACCTGCCGTTGATGGAGCACGACAACGGCGTCGACCTGAGCCGGCACGCGATTGCCGAGCACCACGCGATGGACGAGCTGATGGAGGCATTGGACGACACCGAGATGTCCAGCCCGGCCTGGCTGGCCACGGCGAAGAAGCTGGTGGACAAGGTGCATCACCACCTGGAGGAAGAAGAACAGAAGTTCTTCCAGATGGCCGGCAAGATCCTCGACGACAAGCAGAAGGACCAGTTGGCCAACGGTTATGTGAAGGAATACCGGCAGCAGCTGGCGGCCGACTGAGACGGCCCTCGAAGAATAAAAAAGCCCGCGCATTGGCGTAATGCCGATCACTTAAGGCCTTTTGTAAGCGCGAGCTTGTCTCCGGGCGGCGTTCCGACGAAGAGCTCCAGCACACCGCGTTAAACCGGGCAATACGCGTTATCGTTGACGTTTTTCGCGAGCAAGCTCGCTCCTACAGGGTTTGCGCATTACTTGTAGGAGCGAGCTTGCTCGCGATAAACCCGTACACACACACCGAACCTAGCGGTTGAAACGCTCCACCAGCGAGTACTGGGTGGCGGCGGTCTGGGTCAGTTCCTTGCTCAGTTCGGCCGAGTGATGGGCCTGCTCCGAGGTCTGGTCGGCCAGTTGCGCGATGGTGCTGATATTGCGGCTGATTTCCTCGGCGACCGCGCTCTGCTCCTCGGTGGCCGCGGCGATCTGGGTGGTCATCTCGGTGATGTTGGCCACCGCCTCGCTGATGCCCAGCAGCGCCTGGTCCGCCTCCAGTACCCGGGCCACGCCTTCCTCGGCCTGGCGCTGGCCGCTTTCCATGCTCTGCACGGCGTTTTGCGAGGAGCTCTGCAACTGGGTGATCAGCTCATGGATCTGCTGGGTGGATTGCGCGGTGCGCTGGGCCAGCTGGCGCACCTCGTCGGCCACCACCGCGAAACCGCGGCCCATGTCGCCGGCGCGGGCCGCTTCGATGGCCGCGTTGAGCGCCAGCAGGTTGGTCTGGTCGGCGATGCTTTTGATCACATCGACCACGGTGCCGATCTCGTCGCTGTCCCTGGCCAGTTGCGCCACGTTCTGCCCGGTTTCGCCGACCACCTGCGACAGGCGTTCGATGGCTTCACGGGTATCGCGGGCCACTTCGCGCCCACGCCCGGTCAACTGGTTGGCTTCCTGGGTGGCGTCGGCGGTGCGCTGTACATGGCTGGCCACTTCCTGGGTGGTGGCGGCCATCTGGTTGACCGCGGCGGACACCTGCTCGGTTTCCACCCGCTGGCGGTCCAGGCCACGGGAGCTGTCGCTGGCCAGGGTATCGGAGCGGCTGGCCAGGGCATTGAGCTGTTCGGCGCTGTCCTGCAGGCGGGTGAGGCAGGTTTTCAGCCGCGCGTCCTGGCTGACGAAGGCGGTTTCCAGGCATGCCTGGGGGCCGTGGGCGTCGCTGTACATCTGCGCGATCAACGGGTCGCAGGTGGACGAGTCGGCCAGTTGCAGCAGGCGCCGGGCGGCGTGGTTCTGGCGCTGCATCGCCAGCAGCGCCAGGGGCACGGAAATCCCGGCGGCCACCGCCAGCGCCAAAGGCGGCGCCAGCCAGAGGCCGCTCAGGCCACCGGCCAGGCCCGTGGCCAGGAACGGCGCCCAGCCCAGGAGGGCCGGTTGCCAGCGATGCCGACGGGGTATGGCCGGCTGCTTGCGGTTGAGACGCTGGTAGAGGTCTTGCGCGCGGCGGATCTGTTCGGCGCTGGGTTTGACCCGGACCGATTCGTAGCCGACGATCCGGCTGCCCTCGAAAATCGGCGTGACGTAGGCGTTGACCCAGTAATGGTCGCCGTTTTTCGAACGGTTCTTGACGATGCCCATCCACGGCTGGCCCTGTTTCAGCGCCGCCCACATATGGGCAAATACCGCGGGGGGGACATCGGGGTGACGGACGATGTTCTGTGGAGCGCCGATCAGGTCGTCGCGGTCGAAACCGCTGATGTCGACGAAGGCATCGTTGCAGTAGCTGATGACGCCATGGGCATCGGTGGTGGAGATGAGTTTCTGGTTTGACCCTAAAGCCACTTCACGCTGTGTAACGGGCTGATTGTTTCTCATTTCCAGATTGCTCCCTGTGTCCTACAAAATCCATCGGCACGAGTCAGAACAATCTTAGCTAAATGTTAGAAAATTCCTTGCATAACAATTAGTTGCATTCCCATTCGCGAGGAGTTCTGAATACTTCCGAGCGGATGGCACAGGTCGTTGAATCTGTTGGGGAAAGTCTGGCGCTGGAGCAGGCCCGGGTTGGCCGGCGCGAGCCGCTGACAACGCTTATCGGGCAGGCAAGAAGCCGCTTCAGTTGCCGTGGGCGCCAAGGGCGTATTGCAGGACCTGCAGGGCGTGGGTCAGCCGGGCCTTGCGTTTGTCGATGATGCGCGGGTCGCCATAACGCTGCGCGGCCTCGAGTTCCATCTGGCGCAATATCACCTGGTACTCGGCCTGGCGCAGGGGCGGGTTGTGCTCGAAGTGCAGGCCGTCGCAATAGTCGCTGAGCGGTTCCAGCGCCCGTTGCAAACCGGCCAGTTGGCGCTGCTCAGGGTCGGCCAGGAGTTTTTCCAGGCTGCTCTTGATGGTCTCGCCCCGGATCAGGCAACTGCTGGTGGCTTCCGGCGGGGCCGGTTCGGGGTCTTCCTGGGCGTGGCCCGTGCTGGCTGCAAGGCCAACCAGGGCCAGCAGGGAGAGGGCGGTGAGGGCGTTCATGAAGGTCCTTGATACGACAGGCGTGCGGGGCGCTATCTTCAAGAGCCAACGCGCGCCGGACCATCAGATACAACTGAAAAAGCCTTGGGATATTTCTGTGTTTTCCGGTCGGACCGGGCAGTGCCCGTCTCAGCGAGGGCCAAGCATCCGCTCGATCACCGCCCACAATCGCGGGTCGTTGAAATCCTCGACCACCAGATGCGCGCCAGCGGCCAGCAACGCCTCGGGGCTTTGGCTGGTGGCCAGGCCGACGGTGAAGACCCCGGCCCCGACCGCGGCGGTCAGGCCGGGGATCGAGTCCTCGAAGGCCATCCCGGCCTCGGCGCTGGCGCCCAGGCATTCCAGGCCGGTGAGGTAGGGCAGCGGGTCGGGCTTGGCCCGCGGCAATTCCTCGGCCACCAGCACGCTGTCGAAGCGATCGCCCAGCCCCAGCACGTCGAGCATGTGCTCGGCATTGGCCCGTGGCGCATTGGTCACCACGCACATGCCGATGCCGCGTTCCCGGGCGAAATCCAACAGGCGCAGCAGGCCCGGCATCGGCGTCAGTCGTGGCGACAGCTGGCGAAAGCGCACTTCCTTGCGATCAGCGAAAGCCTCGTGCTCGGCCACCGAGCGCTGCGGAAACAGGTAGCGGCACATATTGGCATTGGCCTGGCCGCTGACATGGGCCGCGAACTCTTGATGGGTGAACACCCGACCTTCTTCCTCCAGCAACAACTGCTGCAACGCCAGCAGGTGCAATTGGTCGGTGTCGGTCAGGGTGCCGTCGAGATCGAAAAGCAGGGCATTGAGCATGGCGCGATTCCTGTCAGGGCCGGTGGCTGAAGCGGTTAAGCCAGGCATCGTAGCAGCTGCCGAGGGGAGCGCTACAGCCCTTGTCTGGGTGTTTGCAGTGACAGCAGAGGCGGCAGGAGGGCGGAGTTTCGCTGGGGCCGGTCGGCGCAAGGTGCTCAAGGCTGGAAAGTTTTCCAGCCCAGGCAGATAAAAGAAGGGAGGTCTATTTAGACGAGGAAATTATTGAATTGCCAGACATCTGTCGGGTCGTTGATGGCAAAGGTGCCTGGGTCATGCTTCACCGGGTTCCAATCGGAGAAGAAGCCTTGCAACCCACCCAAATAAGGGGCTGCATAGCCAAGTACTTCTTGGTAGTCCATTTCTTCAGCTTCTACCATTCCCGCATTCGGGTGGTTCAGGGCCCATAGATAACCCGATAGAACACCCGCCGCGACTTGCAGGGTGGTCGCGGTATTCAACGGCGCCAACTCCCTTGCCTGCTCGATGGAGAGCGTCGAGCCATACCAGTAGCAACTTTTCTGGTGCCCCATCAACAGCACGCCAAGATGGTCCGAGCCGCCGGAGATATCTTCGGACTTCAATACGCGCTTGAGTAAAGGGTCTTTGCGGCTTTTACCCAGCCATTCCAAGAGTGAAAGAATCGCATTGTCACAGGGCCTGTAGGCGTAGTTGACGGTGGGGCGATAGGCTTCGTCGGCGAAAGTGCCGCTCAGGAACTCTGCTATGGAAATCGCTTCGTTATGGGTAACCAGGAAGCCCAGGGTTTCCTGATCGTAGGGAGTCCATGTTTTCAACTGCACCGTCGCCCCGGGTCTGCCTATATAAATGGCGGCCTTGCTCCCGGATTCATGTTCGAAACCCTGCTCGGGAAGTGTCCTTTCGTGGGAACCCCACCCCAACTCCGCGGGTTGTTGCGCTTCGCTGATAAAGCCGTTTACCGACCAGGTGTTGACAAACTCTCCCCGGGCCTTGGGTTCGACGGCGACCTGGGAATCGTATTCGGCGATATGAATAACTTTCACCCCCAGTTCTTTGCTGGTGCGGGCCCAGTCTTCCTTGCACTGGGGCGGTGTGAAACCTGGGGTGAGGTCATTGGCCAGATTCACCAGGGCCTGTTTCACGAAGTGGGAGACCAGCCCGGGATTGGCGCCATGCGCGACGACCGCGGTCGGCCCGCCGCCCAGGCGCTTTTTCAGTTTGAGCATGCGCTCACGCAGGTGGTAGTTGGTGCGCTGGGCCATGGGTTGCCCGGGGTCGCTGTAGCCGCCTGGCCAAGGCTCAATGCAGGTGTCCAGGTACAGGGCGCCGGCCTCGTGGCAGACCTCGATGAGGTCAAGGCTCGAGACGTCGGTTGAAAGATTGATGAGAAAGCTGTCCCGCTCGACAAGAGGGGTGAGCATGTCCCTGAGGTTGTTCGGGTCGAGGTGGGCCTGAATGAAATTCAGGTTGTACTTGCTCTGGAAGAAGTCCTGGCGCTGCGGGCGTAACGGATCGATGGCGACCAGCTCGATACTATCCAGATCGTGAGTTTTACTCAGTAGTGCAACGAACGATTCTGCTATAGAGCCAAAGCCGACAAAGATTATTTTTCTGGGCGCAATAAGGGCATTCATTCGCAGGCTTCCTTGCCGATGCTGTGTTTATTTTTTAATAGACAGGAGGTGTCGGGGTATTGTCAATAACGAATCTGTACCAACAGGGATGATTAAACGTTAGAACTTTAATCGTGAACATCGAGTTCGAAAACTCACGGAATGGTTAATTAGTTTTTTGCAATTAATGGAGCTGTCGCTGAATCGTGGAAATTGTCGAGATGTAGTTAAAATGTAATTTGCTTTCTGTGTCCGGGAAAAATTCTTGACAGGGGAAACATATTGATCTTTTATGGGGTCCTGAACTTTCCAGGTGGATTTAAAGTTCGGCGATGCAACGGATGCATTGTTATTGTCTGGTGCCGCAGTGCACCGTACTCATAAGGATATGTGTATGTTCTTGACCCTCTTTGTCCGCGCTATTTATTACCTTCCCGAATCTGCTCTCATAACGAGTCCATAAGTCTGTCATTGGCTTTTTGCCCGATCCTGCCTGACGCCCGGCATCTTCTACTGGTGGATGTTATGTAGCGTTGCTCGATCGTTGGCAGGACTCGTCAATTATCACTGTTGTTTTCAGTGCGTCATGTCTTGGCGTTTGAAATTTAATATTCCATTAAAACTTATTGGGGTGTCACTGTGTCGGAACGAATTAAAGTAGTTATTTCCGGGGCTGATCGTTTGGCTCAACGCTATATCTCTAAGTTGAATCCCTCGCAGTATGAGGTGGTGTTGATTGGCGAGTCGTTTCCCGATCAGGCACGGGTAATTTCCGCTATCAGCGACGCCCACATCTATATGCACGCCGGTGAAGAGATCCTCACCGAAGAGGTCCTGCAACAGGCTGGAAAGTTGCAGCTGGTGGCCTGCCTGGCTTCGGGTGCCGAGCACCTGGTCGATATCGAGGCGGCTGACCGCCTGGGTATCGCGGTGACCAACACCCCGGGCTTGAAAGTGATGTACGAAGCCATGGGCGAGTTCCTGGTAGGGCTGGTCATTGCCTTGCGCCGCAAGTTGATCTACTTCCACACCGAGCAGAAAAATGGCCGCCTGCACGAAACGGACACCCCGCTGCTCAAGGATGCGGTGATCGGCATCATCGGCATGGGCAAGGTTGGCTCGCGGGTGGCGAGGATGATGCACGATGCCTTCAACTCCAGGATCGTCTACACCGCCAACTCGCAAAAGCCCGAGGTAGAGCGCGATACCCAGGCGCAACGACTGGCGCTGGATGCGCTGCTGGAAACCAGCGACGTGGTGATCCTGGCGTGCCCGTACAACGACTCGACCCTGGGCTTCATCGGGGAGCATGAGTTGTCCCTGATGAAACCCAGCGCGATCCTGATCAATACCTCGGAGTCGTCCCTGGTCGATGGCCAGGCGGTCTACGAGGCCCTTGTCGAGGAGAAGATCGCCGGTGCGGCGTTCGACGACAAGAACTGGGATGCCCCGCCGCTGATCAAGGATGGCAAGACCATCAACATGCCGATCGAGATGCTCGACCTGCCGGATGATCGTTTCATCTGTACGCCTTATGTCGGCGCCATGACTTCGGCGGTGTGGGACGAGATGGCGAGTGTGGCCGTGGGGTCGATCCTGCATTTCATGGAGCAGGGCACCGACAAGAATCTTTACAACCGCAACCTGGACGCGACCCGCCACGCTCGGCGCATGGGTTTCGGTTCGCCGCTTGTCGCAGCACTGGAAGGCTGAGCCAGGATGAACGACGTTACCACGCAAACACGTCTGCGACAGGCGCTGCAGGGGTATGAGGCGGTCGAGCTGCTTTTCCCCGGGGAGCCCGGTTACGAGGAAGGGCGCCAGGTCTATAATCGGATTCACGACCTGCATCCCTTGCTCATCGTGCGTACCCAGAATCGCGCGGCCATTGGCGCGGTGCTTGAGCTGGTGGCCGATAACGGGCTGGAACTCGCCATCCGCGGCGGTGGGCATCACATTGCCGGTTTCGGTTCGACCGAAGGCGGCGTGCTACTCGATTTCTCTGGCTTCAACGGCGTCCGGATCGATGTGCTTCAGGGCATTGCCCATGTGCAGCCGGGGGTTCGCTTGCGAGATATAGACGCGGCCCTGTGCCCTCAGGGGTATGTGGTGCCGACCGGGACGGTCAGCGATACCGGGATTGCCGGGCTGACGCTGGGGGGCGGGATCGGCTGGTTCGTCGGCACCCTGGGGTTTACCTGCGACAACCTGGTCGGCGCCGATGTGATGCTCGCCAGCGGCGAGGTCGTCAGGGCCGAGGACCCGCAGCACCAGGACCTGCTCTGGGCCCTGCGTGGCGGTGGCGGCAATTTTGGCGTGGTGCTGGAGTTTCGTTATCGGTTGTCGAAGCTGCCCAAGGTCTACTGCGGCTCGATCTCGGTGGCTGCCCAGGATGTTCCGCGGGTGCTGATGCAACTGGGCAACTACATGGAGCAGGATTGCCCGGCGAATCTGGTGTTGGCGCCGGTCTTCAGCCCGAGCGCGGATAGCGGGCGCTGCGTGTTATCGATCGATTTCTGCCTCAGCGACTATCAGGACATCGGCGCCATCCGGGCATTGGAAGAGGCGCTGGATCTTGCAGGCAGCCACCAGTACGTCACGGATGACTTCAGGGCCTGGCAGGCCTGGTTCGACGACAGGTTCCAGCCGCCGATGCGCGGGTACTGGAAGTCGATCTGCCTGGACGATTTTACCAGCGGCACCATGGATGCCTTGCTGACCGCGGCGTCCAGCATGCCGGGCAAGCGCTGCAGTATCACCATCGAGCATTTGAACAAAACACGACGTTCGGCAGCGCCTGGCGACTCGGCCTTTCCGCTCCAGGCGAGAGGCTACGGCATTCTGTTTTCCGCCCGCTGGATCGACGCCGGGGACGACCAGGCCTTTATCCACTGGGTCAAGGCGGCCGCGCTGGAAACCGCGGGTAACGATGGCGCCGCTGCGTATTCCAACTACTCGTTTGCCGAGAGCACCTCGCGTGCGGTCTTGCTCGGCAGCGATAACGAGCGGCTGCTTGAGGTCAAGAAGCGCTACGACGCGGGCAATCTGTTCCGGCGCAACCACAATATCCGCGCGAGCCAAGAAGGTGCCTCCTCACTCGGTTGATTGAGGGAGGAGGGAAGCAGGATCGATACATGGGGGAGAACGCCCGGTGGCTTGGGCGCCAACTACTTAAGTTGGTAGTCGTGAGTTCGAGTCTCACTCTCTTCCACCATTTTTGCCCGGGTGTGGCGGTGTCACGCCCGGGAGCAGGACCGATACATGGGGGAGAATGCCCGGTGGCTTGGGCGCCAACTACTTAAGTTGGTAGTCGTGAGTTCGAGTCTCACTCTCTTCCACCATTTTTGCCCGGGCGTGGTGGCTTCACGCCCGGGAGCAGGACCGATACATGGGGGAGAACGCCCGGTGGCTTGGGCGCCAGCTATTTAAGTTGGTAGTCGTGAGTTCGAGTCTCACTCTCTTCCACCATTTTTGCCTGGGCGTGGTGGCTTCACGCCCGGGAGCAGGACCGATACATGGGGGAGAATGCCCGGTGGCTTGGGCGCCAACTACTTAAGTTGGTAGTCGTGAGTTCGAGTCTCACTCTCTTCCACCATTTTTGCCCGGGTGTGGTGGCTTCACGCCCGGGAGCAAGACCGATACATGGGGGAGAATGCCCGGTGGCTTGGGCGCCAACTATTTAAGTTGGTAGTCGTGAGTTCGAGTCTCACTCTCTTCCACCAATTATCAGAAGGTCGGCTTGTTCATTTCGGCGAGAGATCGATCGAGCGGCTGGTGGCTACACTCTATTTGTTGTGTGTGCTGAATTAAATCAAGGATGCAGGTATGCAGTGGATTGCAGAAGGTCGGCGCATTATCAAAGTGGCGGTGCCGCTTTCGATCGTTTATTTGATCGAAAGCATGATGGCCTTCGTTGACTCCGTGTTCATGGGGCGTTTTCGTGCCGATGAAATCGCCGGTTATGGCCTGGGGGCGCGTATCGTTTTCGATGCGACCAATGTCATCTGCCTGTGCGTCATCGGCATGGTCGCGGTTTTCTCCGCCAAGTACGACGCGCTCAAAGACAAGCGGGCGGTGGAAGCTCATGTGCAGCACGGCTTCTATATGTGCCTGCTGCTCAGCCTGCCGGTGGTCCTGGTGACCTTGAACCTTGGCAGTCTGCTGATGGCCTTCAATGTCGACGCGGCGGTGGCCCTGCAGGCCGATCAGTATGCGCAAGGCGCGGTGTACTCGATCTTGCCGCTGGCGTTGTTCTGCGTCTTGCGAGACCACTCGGCGGCGGTTTCCGACTTCTCGTCGATTTTCTACATCACGCTCTTCGCCAGCGTTTTCAAAGCGCTGATTTCCTACGTGCTGATCCTCGGCGAGTTTGGTTTTCCACGGTTGGGTGCGTACGGCGCGGGCCTTTCGACGTCCCTGGTCAGCTGGGGCATGCTGGGCGCGGAGATCCTGCTGTATTCCCTGAGCAATCGCCGGTCCGGCAAGACGTACGCGATCTTCACCGGCTGGGTCAGCCTGCGCTGGGCACTGGTCAAAAAGTACCTGGCGATGGGCCTGCCCCTCTCGGCGAACAGCCTGGTCATTTCGTTGATGTTCATCGTGCTGATGCTCTTTACCGAGAAAGTCGGGACCCTGGAGCTGGCTGCGGCGCAACTGGTGTTTTCCTATATCTACCCGGTCTTCATGCTGGTTGAAGGGGTGCGGGAAGCCATCGCCATTCGCGTGGCCCAGGAGCATGCGCTGGGCAACGTGCACAAGGTGCGCAAGCTGACGGTAGTGGCTTGCCTGGTGAGCATGCTGTTTCTGTTTCCTTTCGCCTTTGTGGTCTTTTTCGATTCCACGCTGGTCGCCTCGATGTTCTTCAACGTCAACGAGTTGGCGAACATTGGCCTGCTGACCCAGTTCAACCTGATCGTCGGCCTGGCCGCCCTGAGCATCGTCGTCGAGTGCGTGCAGGTCATCGTGCTCGGCGCGCTGAAGGGCCTGGAAGACACCAAGGTGCCGTTCCTGATCAATACCACCACCGCCTGGGTGATCGGCGTCGCCGGGGGCTATCACCTGACATTCAACCTGGACCAGGGGGTCGTCGGCCTCTGGGTGGCGCTGATTCTCAGCCATCTGGTGTCGCTGGTGATGTTGGCGGCCCGGCTGCTGCTGGTCACCAGGCCCAACAGCCCTCTGTTGTGCGCGACCTCGGTGCACGACTGACGGTTACCCATCGCCAGGCCGGTCGAACCCGGCCTGGACACCCACCATCAAGGTTTTCGGAAGATCGCCGGTCTGTACGGGGGAGTGCGTATGCGTGAAGTACTGGCTACTTACATTGAGGCTTATGACGTCGCGATCGATTGCCTGGAGCGTTTGCATGGCGCCGAGCTGGCGACGGCCGTCGATCAATTGTTGTCGCGGATCGCGGCCTGTGACGATGTGCTGGTCAACAACGTGCTCAAGCACCATTGTCATGTACTGGAGCTGAACAGCGAGGAATGGGCGTGGTTCCTGCCCGGTATTCTCGAGCTGGAGCGCAACAGCGCCTTTGTGGCGGCCTACCTGATCGAGAAGATCCCGCTGCTCAAGCAACAGCTGGATATGCGGGCCTTCGTCGAGTTCCTGCTCGCCATCAAGGATCATTCGGCGCGCGGCCTGTCTTACCTGATCGGCACTGCCGATTCGGCCCTGTGTGACGACCTGGAGTCGATCCTGGAGGCGGTAGGCACTGCCTATTATCAGGCCGCCATGGACTGTGTGCTGCGCCATAAGGATTCACTCGGCGCGTGCTGCGCGCCCTTGCTCATCCACATCAAGAACTACAGCCGGCACCTGCCTGCCACCGACCTGGACGCGCTGGCGGCCCTGGTCTGCGAAGTGCACGCCCGCTACGGCAGTTTCGGCGCGGTGGCCCTGCTGGAAAACGCCGATGGGGTATTTGCCCAGCACAGTGTCCAGGCGGTGCGTGAACGCCTGGACGAACTGGCCGAGGCCAGTGTCGATTATTTCCATTACCTGCTTGCCAATGGCCTGCCGCAGGTCGGCGCGGTGCGCGCCGACACGGCTACGGTCGAGCAACTGGACGGCGCGAGCCTGACCTCGCATATCGACGCCCCGGGGGTGTTCGATGGCGGGTTGGTCTCGGCGATCATTTCCAACATGAACTTCATGGACCCGAAGACCCTGGAGAACATGCGTCATCAGTTGTCGATCGATGATTTCAACCGCTGGTTCGAACAGCAGCCCGCGTTCGCCAATGCGCGCATGCAGATCGCCGATGCCTATGCCGGTGCCTGGTTCTCGCCGTTCGACTACTGGGGTGGCGAAATGGGCATCGCCCGCTTCAGGACGCTGATAGGCCAGGCGATCGAGGCGACCTACGACAAGCAGGCCCGGCAAACCCTGGTCTACCAGAACAAGGCGCTGTTCGACCGGCATGCCGAGTACAGCGAAAACCGCCTGCGACTGATGATCGATGCGGCGTTTCCCCAGGGCGGCGACGGATCGCCGGTGCCCGAGGATATCGCCAGTATCCGGACCTATCTGGACGACCACGATCGCCAGGCTTTGCGTGATCGGCAGTCCAGGCAGCGGGTGTTCATCAGCACCTGGAACAGGAACCCCTGGCAGGACTACAGCCGCTCCGACGAGTTTTACTCCTGCACCGGCATTGGCGATTACGCCGTCAACAATGCCCCGGGTTACCTGGTCGAACCGAACCTGTGCCGGCTGTATGTCTGGTACCAGGGGCGACGCATCGGCCGGCTCAACCTGATTGCCGTGGCGGATGTCGAGGGGACGCCGGGCCTGTTGCTCGATGGCGTCGAGGGTGGCGGTCGCCTGTTGCAGTCGGAAGAGCGGGTGCTGGACATCCTCGGCAGTGTCGCCGGGTTCGCCAGGCGTTGTGGCCTGAGTGCCTATTACATCAACTGCAAGGCCACCTACAACAATGTGCCCAAACAGTTCATAGCCCAGGCGATTCGTCATGTCGGGCTACCGGTGACGCCTGTTTATCTACGTCGCTATTACCAAGGAATGGAAATCTATCAGGCGATGCCCCACGGACTCATACCGTTCTTCGAATCCTTCGGGAACAACCTGTCCGGGATCGTGAGCGGCCTGAAAATCACGTTGCCCTAGGGGTCAACGTTCACAAGGAGGTGTTATGTCGACTACATTGACCGATCACGAGTACCTGGCCCTGAACTCAGCCTGCAGCTTCGCTGACGGGCACGCCTATCACGAGTTGCCCTGCGGGCTGGAGGGGGTCGTCGAGCAACTGCCGAACATTTGGTATGACTGCAATCAAACCAAGGTTCGCGACATGGAGAAGTCTTTCAAGTGTGAGTGGGCCAACCTGCTCGATTCCAGCGAGTTGTTGCGCCACGAGCACTTCCGGGTTTCCCCGACCGCGTCGAACTCCATCGATATCGTCGCGACACTCCTGGCCGAGCGGGCCCCGCGGGTGCTGCTGATCGAACCGACGTTCGACAACCTGTACCTGATGCTCAAGCGCCGCGGCTGCGAAGTGTCACCGCTGAACGAGCAGGCGATGATCGATGCCATCGACCAGGATAATGTGGCCGAGCTGCTGGACGGGCATGCGTTCGATACCCTGTTCCTGGTCAACCCGAACAACCCCACCGGGTACCTGATCCGCGAGAAACAGTTCAAGGTCATCGCCGAATACTGCCAGCGGCGCAACAAGGTGCTGGTGGTGGACTCGACCTTTCGTTTCTATACCAGGCAACCCTTCAATGACTATGCCGCGCTGTTGAAGGCGGGCGGCTCGTTCGTGGTCATCGAAGACACCGGCAAGACCTGGCCGACCCAGGACATGAAGTCGAGCATGATCGTCTATTCCGAGGACCTGGCCGCGGGGCTGGAAAAGATCTACGAAGAGATCTACCTGTGCCATTCGCGTTTTGTCATGGGGGTGTTCGTCGATCTGTTCCGGCGCACGGCGGCGGTGGGCCTGGAACAGGCGCTGGTGCATGAGATCGGGCTGCGCAGCGGCAAGGTCAGGGCATTGCTGGCCGGTACCGATCTGCGCTGCATTACCGACAGCCGCGCGACGGCGATGCCGGTGGAGTGGATCGATGTCTCGCGCACCGGGAAAACCGACGCGGAGCTGATCAAGCAGTTTCTGCGCCACGGCTTCCATTGCCTGCCAGGCAGCCACTTTTTCTGGCACGCCTATTACGAACGCGGCATCCAGAGTTCGCGCTTCATCCGCATCTCGCTCGCCCGTCCCGCGCAGGTCTTCGAAAACGGCCTGACGCTGTTGCGCAACATCTGCCATGAATCGAACCTGGCCAGGCTGGCCGTGAACGGTTGAGTCATCCCCCTGCGTTCCTGCTGGTGGCGGCTCATTCATCCGCAGGGCCCTGCAGGCCTTTCTCATCTTTTTTGTGAGTCCCGATCGACGGCTTCACAAAAAAGATGATTTCTGGTGCCTCCTTGGCGGGCTCCAGAACCCTCCATTGCGCGGCCCGGCACCCGCCGCCGGCGCCTGTACGCCACGGGTTCGGCCAGGCTCCCGTGGGCGTCCTTCCTGTGCTTAGCTTTCAGGATCCTGCTGTTCTCGCGGGGCGTGAACGGGTCTCGTCTCAGAGTGGAACAGTTGTCGCGAAATTAAACGCGGCCAGCCGGCGATTGCCTGAGAGATGCGTCCTGCAGCTTCAGCAAGTCCTTGATAAAACACATCATTTGTAAGCTGGCACGCTCCGTGTATTGCTTCAGACGTTTCTCTTGCCTCCATGCCCGGCGCGACGGGCATGGCAGAAACCCTGAAAACGACGCACGACAATAATAAAGCTCGTTAATAAAAAGCTCCGTGGAGGTCCGACCTTGATCAAGAGAACACTCCGAGCAGGCACGTCCAGCGGCCTGCTGGCGCTGGCGGTCTGCGCCGCCTTGCATGCCCCTCCCAGCCTTGCCGCGCGCGAGGCCCAGGCCATCCTCAAGGAAACCTGCCAGGGCTGCCATACCCCGGAAACGGCGGGCGGCCTGAGCCGCATCAGCCACCAGCGCAAGACCCCGGAAGGCTGGCTGATGAGCATCGCCCGCATGCAGGTCATGCATGGCCTGCAGATCAGCGACGACGACCGCCGTACCCTGGTCAAATACCTGGCCGACACCCAGGGCCTGGCGCCGAGCGAAACCGACGGTGTGCGCTACGCCCTGGAGCGGCGCCTGAACACCGTGGAAAAATTCGACGAACAAACCAGCCAGATGTGCGGACGCTGCCACTCCGGCGCGCGGGTCGCCCTGCAGCGGCGCCCGGCCCAGGAGTGGGAGCGCCTGGTGAACTTCCACCTTGGCCAATGGCCGTCCCTGGAATACCAGGCGCTGTCCCGCGACCGCGACTGGTTCGACCTGGCGCGCAAGGAGATGGTGCCGCTGCTGGCCAAGCGTTATCCGCTGGACAACCCGGCCTGGGCCAAATGGCTGGCCAGCGCGCCCAAGGCCGAGACCCTGGTGGGCGACTGGAGCTTCAGCGGCCACCTGCCGGGCAAGGGCGAGCTGGCCGGGGTGATGAGCGTCAGCGCCGATGGCAATGACACCTTCAAGGTCGGCATCAAGGGCCAGTACGCCGACGGCAGTCCGTTCAACGGCGAGGGCAGCGCGATCCTCTACAGCGGCTACGAATGGCGCGGCAATGTCAGCATCGACGGCGTGAGCATGCGCCAGGTATTCGCCGCCAAAGGCAATGCATTGCAGGGCCGGATGTTCGAGGCCGAGCACGACGAGCGCGGCCTGGACTTCGTCGCCGCCAGGCAGGGCAGCAGCCGTTTGCTGGCGGTGCAGCCGGGTTACCTGAAGGCTGGCGCCGAAGCTGAAGTCACCCTGATCGGCAGCGGCCTCACCGGCAAGCCGAACTTCGGTAAAGGCGTGGAAGTGCTCGAAGTCATCGAGCAGAGCGCGGAGCGGATCAAGGTCCGGCTCAAGGCGGCCGCCAATGCCCAACCGGGCCTGCGCAATGTCACCGTCGGCACGCTGAAAGGCCCGACGCTGTCGGTCTACAGCAGCATCTCCGAAGTCAAGGTGGTGCCGGAGTTCTCGGTGGCGCGGATCGGCGACGGCGGCGGTTCGACGCCGAAAGTCCAGGGCCGTTTCGATGCCGAGGCTTGGGGCAAGGGCGCCGATGGCAAGCCGTATCGCATCGGCGTGTTCCCGGCGCAGTGGAAGGTCGAGGCCTTCGACGAGCGCGCCAGGGAAGACGAGGACGTCAAGTTCGCAGGCCAGATGCAGGCCGACAGCGGCGTGTTCACTCCGGGCGATGCCGGGCCGAACCCGCAGCGCAAGATGTCCACCAACAACGCCGGCAACCTCAAGGTGATCGCCGCCGTCGACGACGCAGGAAAATCCCTGACCGGCGAAGGCCACCTGATCGTCACCGTGCAACGCTGGAACAATCCACCCATCCCTTAAGGCGCGGTCCGTGACTGACGACACCCTTTCGGAATGACCGCGGGCCCTCGCAAGAAGGGGGCCGGCACAGGAGGTTTGCAATGGGCGCTATCTTGAATCTGGTCGAACGCAACCTGCACGAAGTGCAGGTCGATGCCGACCGCATGCTGTTCCATATCCCCAGCAGTTCGCTGTTCGCCAGCGATGCCTTGACCGGCAGCATCATCGATGCCCTGCGCGGGCCGGGCTGTTCTTCCACTGAGCTGATCCAGCGGCTGGCCAGTCAGTACGACGGCGAGGAAATCAACGAAACCCTGCGCGAGTTGATTGCCCTGGAACTGGTCAGCGACGGCTCGCCGCTGACTGAGGAATGGACCGTCAAGCGGGTCGAGCGCACGGCGATCAACACCGTGGTGCTCAACGTCAACACCGGCTGCAACCTGAGTTGCACCTACTGCTACAAGGAGGACCTGGACAAGCCCTCGGCGGGCAAGAAGATGGACGTCGAGACGGCCATCGCCTCGGTGGAAATGCTGCTCAGGGAATCCCCCGACGAGGAGCGTTTCACCGTGGTGTTCTTTGGTGGCGAGCCGCTGAGCAACCGCAAGCTGATCGAGTACATGGTCGACTATTGCGAGCAGCGTTTTCGCGAGGCGGGCAAGTTCGTCGAGTTCGTCATGACCACCAACGCCACGCTGCTCACCGAAGAGACGGTGGACTACCTGAATGCCCACCGCTTTGGCTTGTCGGTGAGCATCGACGGGCCGAAGACCGTGCACGATCGCAACCGCATCACCGTGGGCGGGCAGGGCACCTATGACGTGGTGCGGCGCAAGGCGCAGATGCTGCTGGCGCGCTACGACAGCCGCCCGGTCGGCGCGCGGGTGACGTTGACCACCGGCGTCACCGATGTGGAAACCATCTGGGACCACCTGTTCAACGAACTGGGTTTCGCCGAGGTCGGGTTTGCCCCGGTGACCTCGGGCGATATCAGCAGCTTCAACCTCACAGGCGAAGAGCTGATCGAAGTCTTCGCCAGCATGAAGCGCCTGGGCCGGCGCTACCTGGAGGCGGCCCTGGAGCATCGCAATATCGGTTTCTCCAACCTGCACCAGTTGATCACCGATATCCATGAAGGCCACAAGAAGGCGCTGCCCTGTGGCGCCGGGCTGAAGATGCTGGCGGTGGACCACAAGGGCGAGCTGAACCTGTGCCACCGTTTCACCGGCTCATCGCTGCCGACCTTCGGCAACGTGCGCGAGGGCGGGGTGAAGCAGATGGAGCTCAACGACTTCCTGTCCCAGCGCCTGGACCGCAGCAACACCGGCTGCGACAGCTGCCGCATCCGCAACCTGTGCTCCGGAGGCTGCTACCACGAGAGCTACGCCCGCTACGGCGACCCGGCGCACCCGACCTATCACTATTGCGAACTGATGCGTGACTGGGTGGATTTCGGCATCGAGGTCTACAGCCGGATCATGGCCCGCAACCCTGCGTTCATCAGCAGTTACATCACTCCGCGCAAGGCCCACTGACATGAAACATCTCAAGCCGATCAATAACAAAGCCCAGAAACTGGAACAGGCCGCCGACGAGAACCGTATCGAAGAAGTGGTCGCCATGAGTTCGGTGGCCGGTTGTGCCTCGACCACCGACCCGGGCTGGGAAATCGATGCCTTCGGTGGCGTGTCGTCCTTGTGCCAGCCGATGGAGGCCGACCTCTATGGTTGCTCCGACCCTTGCTGGTGGCCGGCCCAGGTGCCGGACATGATGAGCACCTACCCCGACTGGAACAAGGACGCCCAGGCCTCCAACGAGAACTGGCGCAACCTCGGCACCGTCTTTCCCAAAGATAAATAGCCTAAAGACAAGTAATCGGTCAGTAGAAGGATTCCAGCATGCGCTTGATCAATGCCTGCGGCCTGGCCGCTTCCGCCGTCCTGGGGGCCTGTTCCCTCAGCGTCCTGGCCGATGACAACAGTGACAAGGCCCTCAACGCCGGCCATGAATACATGGTCACCACCAACTACCCGAACAACCTGCACGTGATCGACCTGGCCAGCGACACGCTGTACAAGACCTGCAAGATGCCCGACGCCTTCGGCCCCGGCACCGTGCAGCTGGCGCCGGACCGCAAGGTCGCCTACGTGCTGAACAACCACTACGCCGATGTTTACGGGGTCGAGCTGGACAGCTGCAAGCAGGTGTTCCACGCCAGCATCACCCAGCAGCCGGGGGAGAAGGCGCGCTCGATGTTCGCCTTCACCGTCAGCCACGACGGCAAGGAGCTGTACACCGTGGCCAACCCGACGCTGATGCTCAACGACCGTTATGAGGTCAAGCCGCCGCGGCTGGATGTGTATGCCACCGACGGCGGGCTCAAGGCCAAGCCGGTGCGCAGCTTTCCGGCGCCACGGCAGCTGACCATCATGCAGAGCGGTGACGACGGCTCGCTGTATGTGGCCGGGGCGGACGTGTACAAGGTCGACGTCAAGACCGGCAAGTTCGATGTGCTGATCCCCAGCCGCCACTGGAAACGCCCGAACTACAGCGCGCCGGACGTGCTCTACGTGTGGAACCAGCAGACCTGGCGCCATGATTTCTCGCTGCTCTACACCGCCGCCAGGTTCAAGGACCAGAAACAGGACCCGGCCAGCGCCGAGTACCTGTACGGCCTGTTCAGCATCGACTTGAAAACCGGCAAGAGCGAAACCACCGACTTCGGTCCGCTGACGGAAATCTACTTCAGCGGCATGCGTTCGCCGAAGGACCCGAACCTGATGTTCGGCGTGCTCAACCGCTTGGCCAAGTACGACATCCGGCAGAAAAAACTGCTCCAGGCCGCCACCCTGGACCATTCCTACTACTGCATTTCGTTCAACAAGGCGGGCAGCAAGATCTACCTGGCCGGGACCTTCAACGACGTGGCGATCTTCGATGCCGACAGCCTGAAGCAGATCGGCAATATCAAGCTGCCGGGCGGGGACATGGCGATCACCACGGCCCAGGTGTTCGAGCGCTAGCCATCGCGAGCAAGCTCGCTCCTACAGGAACGGCGACGCCCTGTAGGAGCGAGCTTGCTCGCGAAAAATCTAAAGATCGCCGCCGATTCAATTCCCCGGCACCGGGCAGCCGAGGTCGCCTTCCTGGCACTTGAGGTAGGTCTTGAACGCCTCGACCCGGGCCTTGGTCAGGTCGGTGGTGCAGTTGCTGTAGATCAACGGGTAGACGCTGCCACCGGCCACCCCGGAGGCGGCGAACCCGCATTCCGCATCCCGAAAGGCCACCCAGGCGCGCTGGGCGCCGACCAGCAGCTTCTTGCCGTCCGGGTTGTCCTTCAGGCGCTGGGTGATGCGCTGGTAGAGCGTATTCAGTTCCTTGTCCGCCGCCTGGTGCTGCTCGGCGGCGCACTGGTTCATGGCGGCCTGGGTGCTGGCATTGGCACAGTCGGCGGCCTGGGCCAGCGGGGTGAGCAGCAGCGGCATCAGGGCCAGGAAAATGCGTGGGTTCATGGTGATTCTCGCGATGGACGATCAAGGGGGCATCAAGGACGTTTTGCGGGCCGCCCGGTTCTGGTTGGCGACAGCTCTTTGGCCTGCATCCTAGCCCTGACGACGACCGCGTGTCCGTCTTTGCGGAAAAATGCAACTTGAAGGTTGCTCTTCTGCCAGGGCGAGCTAGGGTTTGATCACTGGAGGTGACCCATGAACTCATCAGATCGCATCGAAAGAAAGATCCTGCTCAAGGCAACCCGTTCTCGTGTCTGGGCCGCGCTGGCGAATGCCGAGGCGTTCGGCAGCTGGTTCGGCGTGGCGCTCGCGGGCCAGCGTTTTGTCGTCGGGCAGCGGACCCGGGGGCAGATTACCTATCCCGGGTATGAACACCTGGTCTGGGATGTGCTGGTGGAGCGGCTGGAGCCCGAACATCTGTTCGCCTTCAGCTGGCACCCTTATGCGGTGGAGCCGGGCGTGGATTATTCCGCCGAGCCCAGCACCCTGGTGCAATTCGAACTCGAAGACCTGGACGGCGGCACCTTGCTGCGGGTGGTCGAGTCGGGGTTCGATGGCATTCCACCCGAGCGGCGGCTCAAGGCGTTTCGCATGAACAGCCGCGGCTGGGACGAGCAGATGAACAATATCGAGACCTACCTTGGACCCTGATACTTCTTCCCCATCCCTGCTGCCGGTGGCGGCATCCCTGGACGGCTCGGCCATGATCTTCGCGGCACTGGGCGACGAGACCCGCCTGCGGCTCGTTGCCATTCTGTGTGGCGGCGGCGCTATGTCGATCACCCAGCTGACCCTCGGCACCGACATCAGCCGCCAGGCGGTGACCAAGCATTTGCAGGTGCTGGCGCAGGCGGGGCTGGTGCGCGACGCCAAGCTGGGGCGCGAGCGGCTGTGGGCATTCGAACCGGGCCGGCTGGCCGAGGCCCGGCGCTCGCTGGAGGTGATCAGCCAGCAATGGGATCATGCCCTGGGTCAATTGCAGGCCTTTGTCGAGTCATAACGGAAAGAGTCACGGATGTTCGAGTTTTACCTGAAACGCTGGAACCTGCAGGTCGATGGCGCACCCATCGTCACCCCTGGCAGTCACCTGTTGCCGGTGCGCCGGGACGATGCGCCGGCCATGCTGAAGATCGCCCTCGACGACGAGGAAAAATACGGCAACCGCCTGATGGTCTGGTGGGCCGGGGAGGGCGCCGCCCGGGTCTATGCGCACCACGGCGATGGCTTGTTGATGGAGCGGGCCATGGGGCGGCGCTCGCTGATGCAGATGGCCCTGGCCGGCGAAGACGACGAGGTCAGCCGGATCGTCTGCGCCAGCCTGGCACGCCTGCATGCGCCACGCGCGACGCCCTTGCCGCCGCTGTTGAGCCTGCAGGAATGGTTCAAGGCCCTGCGCCCGGCCGCCCGGTGCGAGGGTGGAGTTTTCCTGCGCTGCCTGGCCACGGCCGATGAACTGCTGGCGGCCCCTCGGGAACAGGTGGTGCTGCACGGCGATATCCATCACGACAATGTGCTGGACTTCGAGGAACGCGGCTGGCTGGTGATCGATCCCAAGCGGGTCATGGGCGAGCGCGGTTTCGATTTCGCCAACCTGATCTGCAACCCGGACCTGGCGACCAGCAGCGATCCGCGGCGCTTCACCCGCCAGGTCGAGGTCATCGCCCAGGCCGCCGGGCTGGAGCGCAAGCGCCTGCTGCAATGGGTGCTGGCCTATACCGGGCTGTCCGCCGCCTGGTTCCTGGAGGACGGCGACGTACCCAGCGCGGAACACCAACTGCAAGTGGCGGAATTGGCCATCCACGCTCTGGAAGACGCGGCCTAGGGGTTTTGGCAGGTCGATTTATGGCGAAAGGCTTACATGCGCTGGCTGCTATCTCGCCTGTTGCCGATTGGGCGACAGGCTTAATCTTCACCCACCAACTGCAGCGCAGGACGCGCTCAGGGTCATGGATGACCGACCATGTGCAAGGATGCAGCGACAGGATGTCGTAATGGTCTTGAAGAAACCCCGCTTCGGCGGGGTTTTTTTTCGCCCGTGGAAAAGCTAGAGGTGGCGGGTTTCCTCCGGCACGTTGCCCCAGTTGTCATGGCGCCCGTCGGCATAGTGCACCGGGGCCGCAAGCAGTTCCTGCAGGTCGATGTCATCCAGGGTCATCACTTGCACCGCGACATAGTCGCCGCCGATCTCCTGCACATGACCGCGCCCGAAGGGGCGCACGCCGCAATGCTTGCAGAACAGATGATGGGTATTGCCGCTGTTGAACCGATAGTCGCTCAGCGCCTGTTCGCCACTGAGCAGGCGAAAGGCCTTGGGGGCGATGATTGCGTTCCAGTTGCGGGTCTTGCTGCAGATCGAGCAATTGCACTTGTTGGTGCCCTGGCTCAAGTCGATCTCGGCTTCATAGCGCACGGCACCGCAATGACAACTGCCGGTGTAAGTCTTGTGCATGGCAAGGTTCCTGAGGGAAGGCTGGGCCAGAGTGTAGAAGCTGCCCGGACATTAGCGGGAAAACTTTTTGATTAAGGCCAGTAGCCAGTATTGAATGTGCCCTGCTTAAATAAAAAAAGTTCCGATAAGAGCATGTAAGTTCGTCCGTTGGGTAGCGCGAAGGGCCTACCAGAGTTGGTAGGTTTACAAGCGTCCGATTGCAGATACAGTTTCAACCAGAAGACGGGTTCTGTCCCACTACAGGTTCTTTCTGTCAAAAACAGGCAGAAAGTATTTGTCATGCGGGGTGGGCGATTTCCGGTTTCAGTTCGTCACCAGGCCACTGCTCCAGGTGCTGCTGTTTTTATCGTGCATCATGTTTTGTTTTTTAAGTTCGACCAGCCACGAATACAGTGCGCGTCTTTCTCGTCGTGCCCAACTTATAAAAACTGCCTTTTATGCTGAAGTTCACATTCAAGTGAATCTCTGGCGTGTCTGTGTGGTTGAAAAGCCAAAGGTCTCCGCACTTATGAAGCATGTTCTTGTGGTTCGTTATTCGCAAAGCGGTCAGTTGAACGACGTGGTCGAAAGCCTGATCTCGCCCCTGCGTTCGACGCGGGAGGTCAAGGTGCATGAGATGGTGCTCAAGCCCCGGGTCGCCTATCCGTTTCCCTGGCCAGTGGGCCGGTTTTTCGACGTGTTTCCCGAGACCGTGCAGCTCAGCCCGCCGGCCATCGAACCGCTGCATACCGATCATCCCGGGCCCTTCGACCTGGTGATCCTGGCGTATCAGGTCTGGTATCTGTCGCCGTCGCCGCTGATCACCGCGTTTCTCCAGAGCGCGCAAGGCAAGCGCCTGCTGGCCGGGCGCCCGGTGGTCACGGTGATCGCCTGCCGCAACATGTGGCTGATGGCCCAGGAGGCGGTCAAGCGCCTGCTGCACGAGGCCGGCGCGCGGTTGCGCGACAACGTGGTGCTGACCGACCGGGCCAATACCTTCGCCACCCTGATTACCACGCCGCGCTGGATGTTCACCGGCAGCCGCGAGTCATTCCTCGGCCTGCCCAAGGCCGGGATCAGCGCCGAGGATATCCAGGGCGCCGCACGTTTCGGGCGGGCATTGAAGGCCGCCCTGCAGGCCAATAAAGAGCAAGCCGACGGGCCGATGCTGGCAGGGCTGGGGGCGGCGACCGTCAACCCCGGGCTGATACTCAGCGAGCGGGCGGCCTATAGAGGCTTCAAGTTCTGGTCGGGAATAATTTGCCGTTTCGGCAAGTATGGGCAATGGCTACGGCGACTCTTGCTGTGCCTGTTCATCGTTTATCTATTGTTGGTCATCTTGACTGTCCTGCCTGTTTCACTGGTGTTACGCCGTTTGCTTCATCCCTTTATCCGGGCGCGTCTCGATAAGTTACAGCGTTATTACGAACAGCCGTCCGGTTCGCAACTAAATCTTGAATCCGAAGGGTGAAATCATCATGAGTGAATTGTTTGTCTATATCACGAAAACATCCACTTATATGCCGGGAGAGGCAGTGGATAACGATACGATGGAGAGCATTCTCGGGTATGTGGGCGGGCGACCTTCACGGTCTCGGCAAGTAGTGCTGCGTAATAACGGAATCAAGCAGCGCTATTATGTGCTGGACCCGCAGACCGGTATTCCCCGTTTCACTAACGCGCAAATAACCGCCGAGGCAATCAAGGGCCTGGTGGGCGACGGCTTTACCCTGGACACCATGGAATGCCTGTCCACCGGCACCACCATGCCGGACCAGTTGATGCCCAACCATGGCGTGATGGTGCATGGCGAACTGGGCAACAAGCCTTGTGAGGTGGTGTCCACCGCCGGCATCTGCCTGGCGGGCCTCACCGCGCTGAAATACGCCTACCTGTCGGTGCTTGCGGGGGCCAGCCGCAATGCCGTGGCCACCGCCTCGGAGGTGCCTTCGCCGGTGCTGCATGCGCGCAATTTCGATGCGGAAAACGAGGCGCTGGTGGCGCAGATGGCAGCCCGCCCGGAAATCGCCTTCGATAAGGATTTCCTGCGCTGGATGCTGTCCGACGGGGCCGGGGCCTTCCTGCTCGAGAACCAGCCACGGGCCGGCGGTCTGTCGCTGCGCATCGACTGGATCGACATCTTCTCCTACGCCAACGAATTGCCGACCTGCATGTACGCCGGCGCGGAAAAGGCCGAGGACGACAGCCTGGTCGGCTGGAAGCTGCTGACCCCGGAGGAGTGGGCCTCGCGCTCGATCTTCGCGATCAAGCAGGACGTGCGGCTGCTGAACGAGAACGTGGTGAAGTACACCCTCGGCAAGCCGCTCAAGGAGGTGATGATCAAGCGCAACCTGTCGCCCGAGGCCATTGACTGGTTCCTGCCGCACATGTCATCGGAATACTTCCGCAAGCCGATTGCCGAGTGCCTGGAAAACACCGAGCTGGCGATTCCCCAGGAGCGCTGGTTCACCAACCTGTCCGAGCGCGGCAACACCGGCTCGGCGTCGATCTACATCATGATCCACGAGCTGCTGGAGTCCGGACGCCTGCACAAGGGGCAGCGCGTGCTGTGTTTCGTCCCGGAAAGCGGGCGCTTCTCCGGCGGCTTCATGCACCTGACGGTGGTCTGACGCGCCTCGCCAAGGCGCAAGAACCCGGTGGCCGGCGTGGGTCGGCCACTGTTTCGTGGTACGCATCCAACTGCAAGGGAATGAACATGGAAAACCTCGAACAACGCGTGAAAAGAGTGGTGGCGAGCGAACTGGCCGTCGACCTGGCGCAGATCGGCAACCAGGACTCGTTCGTCGAGAACCTGGGAGCAGACTCGCTGGCCCGGGTGGAACTGGTGTCGGCCCTGGAGGCCGAGTTCGACCTCACGATCCCGGACGACGCAGCCGATGGCCTGCAGACCGTGCAGCAGGTGATCGACTACCTCCGACAGGCCAGTGAGCAAGCAGTCCCGGCCTGACGCCGGTTCATCGAAGATGCGGCCAGGGCTCAGCTGGCCGATAAGGTTGCTCTGGTCCGCATCTTTCTTCAGCTTCTGTAAGCGCCGTCTCAGGCCTGCCGCCACTGCGCCACGACCCTGTCGACGATCTCGCCGCGCTGCTGGATGGCGTTCGCCGCGAGCCGCTGGGCTTGTTCCACCACCGCTTTGGGCGCTGTCTCTGGGCTACCGGCCGCGAACGGCGGAGCCGGGGCGTATTCCAGTTGCAGCTGGACCCGCTGCGCCGTTGCATCGCCGAACAGTTCGCCGGCCAGGGTCAGGGCAAAATCGATCCCGGCGGTAATTCCGCCACCGCTCAACAGGTTGCCATCGCGCACCACGCGTTCCTGTACCGCGATCGCCCCCAGCGCCTCCAGCAAATGGTGGTAGGCCCAATGGGTGGTGGCGCGCCTGCCCCGCAGCAGCCCGGCGGCGCCAAGCACCAGGGAGCCGGTGCACACCGAAGTGACATAACGCGCCTGCTCCGCCTGCTGGCGGATGAAGTCGAGGGTCTGCGGATCTTCCATCAACGGCCCGACACCGGCGCCACCGGGGATGCAGATCACGTCCAATGGCGGGCAATCGGCGAAGCTGGTGGTCGCCTGCAGCACCAGGCCGGTGCTGGCGGTGACCGGCCCGCGCGCCTTCCAGACCAGATGCACCTGCACGTCCGGCAGCGACGCGAGCACATCGTAGGGGCCGGTCAGGTCGAGTTGCTGGACGTTGGGGAACAACAGGAAACCGATCTGCAGCGTCATGGGGTCTCTCCCTGGAGAAGTTCGAAGGTGTCCGCTCTTATGTGGCTGGACGGTTCGACTCTAGCGCCCTAGGCTTTGGCGAATACGCCAACCTGCCCACGATTTACGCCAATCATGTCCCAGACCGCCAGAACCGTTCATGTACTGACTTTCGCCAACGCCCAGGTACTCGACGTCACGGGCCCGCTGCAGGTGTTTGCTTCGGCCAACGACCTGGCGCGGCACAAAGGCCTGCCGCTGCCCTACGCGGTGAATGTGATCGCCGCGGGCGACGGGCCGGTGACCACCTCGGCCGGGCTGGTGCTGCTGGCCGAGCCCTTGCCGGCGCCGGGCACGCCTTGCGACACCCTGGTCATCGCCGGCGGCTGGGGCGTGTACGCCGCGGCGGAAGATCCGGCGCTGGTGGCCTGGGTCCGCCAGCAGGCGGCGCTAGCGCGGCGGGTGGCGTCGGTGTGCACCGGGGCGTTCCTGCTGGCCGCCAGCGGCTGGCTCGACGGGCGCCGGGTGGTCACCCACTGGACCCGCTGCGAGCAACTGGCGCGGCAATATCCGCAGCTGCAGGTGGAAGCCAACCCGATCTTCATCAACGAGGGGCCGGTCTGGACCTCGGCCGGCGTCACCGCCGGTATCGACCTGGCCCTGGCGCTGGTGGAGGCGGACCTGGGGCACGCCATGGCGCTGGACGTGGCCCGGCAACTGGTGGTGTTCCTCAAGCGCCCGGGCGGCCAGTCGCAGTTCAGCGCGACCCTGGCCCTGCAAAAACAGGGCAGCCGCTTCGACGACCTGCACGCCTGGATCGCCGAAAACCTCGGTCGCGAGCTGAACATCCCGGCCCTGGCCGAGCGGGCCGGCATGAGCGAACGCAGCTTTGTCCGCCACTACCGCGCCGACACCGGCCAGACCCCGGCCCGGGCCATCGAACAGATCCGCGTGGAAAGCGCCCGACGCCTGCTCGGCGACAGCGGCGTGGCGATCAAGCGCATCGCCGTGCAGTGCGGCTTCGGCAGCGAAGAAACCCTGCGCCGCAGCTTCCTGCGGGTCGTCGGCGTGACGCCGCAGGCCTATCGGGAGCGCTTTTCGCCAGAGGGGGAGTCAGGCTTCCAGTAGTTCCAGCAGTGCCTGCAAGGTGGCGTGCGGCGCTTCCTGCGGTACGTTGTGGCCGACCCCGGGCAAGATCCGCCGTTGGTAAGGGCCGGTGAACAGGCCGATGTCTTCGTCCTCTTCGCTCGCCGGGCCGACCCCGTCATCGCCGCCGCACAACGAGAGGGTCGGCACGCGGATCGGCGGCTGCTGCGCCAGGGCCTGCTCGATGTGTTCCAGGCTCGGGTCGCCCGGCGCATACATGAAGCGATGCCGGTAGGAGTGGATCACCACCTCGACGAAGTCCGGGTTGTCGAACGACGGCGCGCTCCGGCCGTAGAGTTCCTGGCCGCGATCCCAGGTCGGCGACCACAGTCGCCACAGCAGTGCGCACAGTTCGCGGCGGTTGGCGGTCAGGCCGTCGACCCCGCGTTGGGTGTGGAAATAGTACTGATACCAGAGCCGGTGCTCGGTCTCGGGCGGTCGCGGCTGGGTCGAGCGGGCAATGTCCTGGATGTTGTAGCCGTCGGCGCTCACCAGGCAGCGCACCCGCTCCGGCCACAGGGCCGCGACGATGCAGGCGGCGCGACCGCCCCAATCGAAACCGGCGAGGGCGGCCCGGGGGATCTCCAGGGCGTCCATCAGGTCCAGCAGGTCCTGGGCCAGCGCCGCCTGTTGCCCGGAACGCAGGATGTCCGGGCTGGCGAAGCGGGTCGGGCCGTAGCCGCGCAGGTACGGCACTATCACCCGATAGCCGCGCGCCGCCAGCTCGGGAGCGATCTCGTCGTAGCTGCGCGGGTCGTAGGGAAAACCATGCAACAGAATCACCGGCTCGCCGTCGGCGGGGCCGTGGTGTTCGTAGGCGATGCGCAGGGACGGGGTCTGGATGTACTGGACAGAGAGCGAGCTGTTCATGACGGATCCGGCGACAGGGAAAGCAGCAACCTTAGCTCAAACTGCATGCCTGGTCAGTGTCGGCCAGAACCTCGTTCGCGGGCTCGCCCGGCGGGCGGGTTGATGAGTGCATCACATCTCAGACGCTGGAGCGTCCAGGATCCGAGGTGTGATGAAACCAACGGGAGAAACGCCTGGGTTATTTCTTCTTGTTGATTTTTCCTATCTTCCAGGCCCACTGCGTGCCGGTGGAAATAAAGTATTTCCCTTCGACTTGATGCGCCTTGAATATTTTTCGCAGCTCTTTGGTGACAAATTTCGTGATGTCGGTCTGGTGTGTGCCTGCTTTCTCGAACTCAGCGATAAAGGTATTGGCGGTCAGTTTGGTTTCTGTTTTTTTGCGCTTGCCTTTGACGACCTTCGAGTAGTCGATTTTTTCCAATGCCTTGCCAATCAGTTTGTAGACATAGGTGCCGTGGAGCGAGTCCTTGGCATTCTTGATGTCGAACGAGATATGTACGAAGTAACTCATGCCTGCTTCCTTGTGAGCGTGTGGGTAAGGTTCAAAAAGCTTTCGCGAAATTGCAGGTTTGCGCCTGGAAGGGCAGCAGAGGGTTGCTGGCTTGATAGACAAGCACTCTGTCACTCCCTAGAAACAGGACACTTTCGGTGCCTGTCGCCCAGGAGTCGGTGCACAAATGTTGACTGTTGAAGTCTGCCCACAGTGCAAAGGCCTTGGTGAGACTCTTCGCTTCAGCCGGCAACCTGGCGACCCCGCCAATAAAGAACGAGAACAGGAAGATGATCAGGAAACTCACCCCTGCCACTTTGAGGATGGTCTTGAGCTTCACTGGAAGAACCAGAAGCAGGGGCAGAATACTGCCCCAGATCATGCCCATGCTGATCATCGTTGCCCACAGATTGTTAATCACAATGGGCTGATAGAGGAGCCCGAATGGGGCGTACAACACCACCAGTAATGTGTAGGTGATTCCGAGGTGACTGGCGTCAACGTGAAAAATATCGTTGATGAAAGCTGCCGCCCATTGTTTGGCGAAGAGCGTGTAGATGAAGGCAAAGGTGGTCAGCATTGTCGCCAGGTGCCACTTTTTTTTGAATTGCTCGCGCAGGCTGGTGCCTATCTCCGAATGACCGATCCAGAGGATGGAAAGGATAAAAGGGATCAGCCCGGTCATCAGGATGCTGGCGGCTGCAAACGCCCGGATGGAGGTGACGTAGGCCAGTGCGATGAGCCCAACCCACAGGCCGATAGTGGCGATATAGGGGTTTTTCAGTGTTGCGGGAAACATTTAACACTCCATGTCATTGCGGAATTCAGTCGGTTGCCCGGCTTTTTGTAACCTGTAAGGGGGGAGTCCAATGTGCGCTGCAGGCCGATTGGTGACTCAGTCATTCGTTTCCAGCACCCTCGGCCGGCGATAGTTGCCGGTGCTGATACGCATGTAATAAGGCTTGTCAGCACTGAGCAGATGGGAAGTGGTCACGCCAGGCAGAAAGCCTTTGCCGCACAGACCGCCGCCTTGCGGGTCCTGAATCACAGTCATGTCTACCACGCCAGCGGGTAGGTAGAAGGTGGCAGTTTCTTCGGCGGCGAAGCGGCCGATCAGGGTGCTGTTGGCTTTGACACCCAGGTAGCAACCCATGGTGTTCATGCCTTCGTCCCGAGTGATGACGACCTTGGTCAGGCCAGCAGATGGGGTCTGGTAGGCCAGTACGCGATCCGCAGGGACCGGATCGGCCTGGTTATGGGAAACCGCTGCGGAGCGGACGAAGACGGTGCAGGCAGAGGTGGACAGAGCAAGAGCGAGAATGGCGAGCGGACGTGCGAGATACATGGGGATTCCATTTCCAGGAGGGGTTGCTCGACAGCGAACAGTGGAGGGTCGCTGTCAAGGAAATGGATGATATCAATATGATGGCTTTGCGGCGATTTTTGTCGCCAGGCCTTTAATGCTTTATTGCGAACAAGCTTGCTCCTACAAGGCAAAGAGCTCGGCGCTGGTCGTGAGGTGCTTGAAATGGTGCTGCCACAACCGCACGCCCAACTGCCCGCTGCGGTCCAGTGACGAGCCCAGGGTCAGGTCGGTGATCAGCGTCGGTTGCAGGCCGGCGTCGAACAGGGCGAAGCCGGCGGCGAGTACGCAGGTGTCGGTCTGGATGCCGCAGACCAGCACGCGGTCCGGGGCCAGGCTGCGCAGGTAGGCGATGGTCTCTGGCGTGGGGGCGTAGCCGTGCTTGATGAAAACGCGGTCGGCGGCGACCAGGCTGGGGTCATCGGCGGCGGGGCGCCAGCCGAGCTGGCGGACGAAGGGCGTGCGACTTTCGTCATGGCGCTCGACGGTGGCCACCGAGGGCAACTGGCCGAGCAGGGCGTTGATGCCGTTCACCAGCCAGTCTGGCGGGTTGAACGAGGGTTGCACATCGATGATCAGCAGCACCTGGCGCATGGGAATCCTTGAGCGGGCCGGGCGGCCTATTCTGCCCGAAAGCCGCCGTTGCCGCGAATGGCTTGTCTTCTGTAGGCGCCAGGCGATGGGGCGTATTGCGGGTCAAGGCTGCCAGAGAATCTTCTCGCCACTGAGCCGGCGATCGAGAAAACTCGCCGCGCTGATCAAGGCCAGGTGGGTCAGTGCCTGGGGGGTGTTGCCCAGGTGCCGGGCATGGCTGTCGAACTCTTCGGCGTACAGCCCCAGCGGGTTGGCGTAGCGCAGCAGTTGCTCGAACTCCAGGTGGGCCTGGTCCAGTCGGCCGGCGCGGGCCAGGCATTCGACGTACCAGAACGAGCAGGCGGCGAACGCGCCTTCGGTGCCGGCCAGGCCGTCGATCTGGCTGTCTTCGTTGCGGTAGCGGTAGACCATGCCGTCGCGCACCAGGGTCCTCTCGATGGCTTCCAGGGTCGCCAGCCAGCGCGGGTCGCGGGCGCCGACGAAGCGCACCAGCGGCATCAGCAGCATCGAACCGTCCAGCGCGGTGCCGCCCCGGCACTGGACGAAATGCCCGCCTTCGGTGTTCCAGAAGTTGCTCCAGATATCGTCGTAGATCGCCTGGCGGGTCTGGTCCCAGCGGGCGAACGGCGCCGGCAGCGAGCGCTTGGAGGCGAGGCGGATGGCCCGGTCCAGGGCGACCCAGCACATCAGCCGCGAATGCAGGAAGTGATGCTGCTCGCCGCGCATTTCCCAGATGCCCACATCCTCGCCGTCCCAGCTGCTGCAGACCTGATCCACCACGTCCACCACGTGTTTCCAGCCTTCGTGGGAAATCGCCTCGCCGTATTTGTTGACCAGGTACACCGCGTCCAGCAGCTCGCCGAAGATGTCCAGCTGGACCTGTTCATAGGCCTGGTTGCCGATACGCACCGGCGTCGCGCCGCCATGCCCTGACAGGTGCGGCAGTTGGGTTTCCGGCAGCTGCTGGCGGCCGTCGATGGCGTACAGGATATTCAGCTTGGCCGGCTGGCCACGGCAGTCGCTGACCCGCCCGCGCAGCCAGCGCATATAGGCGTTGGCCTCCTCGACGAAGCCCAGGCGCATGAAGGCGTAGACGGTGAACGACGCGTCGCGGATCCAGGTGTAGCGGTAGTCCCAGTTGCGTTCGCCGCCCGGGGTTTCCGGCAGGCCGAAGGTGGCGGCGGCGAGGATCGCCCCATGCTTGCGCGAGGTCAGCAGCTTCAGTGCCAGGGCCGAGCGGTTGACCATCTCGCGCCAGCGGCCGCGGTAGTTGGACTGGCCGATCCAGTCGCGCCAGAACTTCAGGGTGCGTTCCAGGCACAGGTCGCTGCCGCCTGTGACCAGCCGCGGATCGTCGAGCCCGCCCAGCATGAATTCGGCGCTCTGCCCCTGTTCCAGCTCGAACTCGGCCACCGCCGCCTGCCGGTCGATGCGCAGGGGCTGGCTGGCCACCAGGCGCAGCCCCGGCTGCCGCTCGGCCTCGAAGCACACCGCGTCGCCGTCCAGCCGCGCCCGGGTGGGGGCGCGGGCATAGTCATGGCGCACCGCGCAGCGCAGGCGCAGGGTAGCGCGGCCGCTGACCACCCGCACCCGGCGGATCAACAGCGGCAGGTCGTCCTCGCTGTCGCCGATGGCCAGCAGGTCGGTGGCTTCGACCACGGCCCGCTCGCTCAGCCAGCGGGTCTGCAGCACGTTGCTGTCGGGCAGGTAGATCTGTTCGTGGCGGGCGTCGGGCAGGTCCGGCGCCAGCTGGAAGATGCCGGCGTCCGGGGTGTCGAGCAGCGAGCAGAAGATCGACGGGCTGTCGAACTCCGGCCAGCAGAAAAAATCCACGCTGCCCTTGTCGTTGACCAGCGCGGCGCTGCGCAGGTCGCCGATGATGCCGTGGGCGTCGATCGGCGCCTGTCGTTCAGTGTCAGCCATGGTCGCGAAACTCCGGGTACAGGCTCATGCCGCCATCGATCACCAGGGTGCTGCCGAGCACGTAGTCGGACGCATCGCTGGCCAGCCAGACCACGGCGTTGGCCACGTCCTTGACGTCGCCGATGCGCCCGTAGGGAATCAGCTCGAGCAGCTTGCGCTCGGCCGCGCCCTCGGTGGCCTTGCGATTGAGCGGCGTGGCGATTGCGCCCGGGGCAATGGCATTGACGCGGATGCGCTGGTGGCTGACCTCCTGGGCCAGGCTGCGCATCAGCATGTCCACGCCGCCCTTGGATGCCGCGTAGTTGACGTGCCCGGCCCAGGGAATCCGTTGGTGCACCGAGCTCATGTGAATGATCTTGCCGGCGGCGCGCGACACGCCGCTGCGGATGCCCTGGCGGTTGAAAATGCGCAGGGCGGCGCGGGCGCAGAGGAACTGGCCGGTGAGGTTGACGCTGATCACCTGGTTCCAGTCCTCCAGGGTCATGTCCACCGTGGCGGCGTCTTTCTGCAGGCCCGAGTTGGCCACCAGGATATCGAGGAAACCGAAGGCTTCCAGGGCCCTGTCGAACAGGTGCTGGACCTGGTCTTCCTGGGAGATGTCGGCGCCCACGGCAATGGCCCGGCCGCCGCAGGCGTTGATATCGGCGGCGAGTTTTTCCGCGGGCGCCGCCTGCCGATGGTAATTGAGCACCACCGAGGCCCCGGCCGCGGCCAGGGCGGTGGCCGCCGCGGCGCCGATGCCGGAACTGGCGCCGGTGACCAGGGCGACTTGTTGGTTCAGGGAGATATTCATGAGCACGCACCTTAACCGGAGAGCCTGTTCAGCTGACTGGCTAGAGCGGGCAGGAGTTCACCGCAGTTACGAAGTCCCGGAGGAGGGCGGGGCCGGTGCCAAGCATCCGGCGCCAGGGCTCAGCGCACCCGCAAGCCCTGCAGCAGCGCCTCCAGCCCGGCCAGTGCCTGCTGCAATCGTTGCCCCGGATGCTCGTCCCGGGCGATCCACAGCGAAGCGTCGAGCAGGCTGCCGTTGATCAGGCGCGCCAGGGCTTCGCTGGGGGCGTTGACCACCAGGCCGGCCTGCATCAGCTCATCCAGCAGCGCGCTCAAGGACGCCACGCACTGCTCCTCGCTGGCCTCGGTCAGGTCGCCGAGTACCGCGCGCGCATCCTGCAGGACGATGCGCTGGATCTCCGCTTCCTGGGCCATTTCCAGGTAGGTGCGGCAGCGCTGGACGAAGGCGGCCCAGAGGTCGTCAGTGCCGCGCGAGATTGCCTCCAGGCGCTGGTCCATCTCGGCGTCGAGCTGTTCCACCACCGCCGCCAGCAGGCCTTTCTTGTCGCCGAAATGGTGATACAAGGCACCTCGGGTCAGGCCCGCCTCGGCCGTCAGCTCGTCCATCGAGGTGTTGGCATAGCCCAGGCTGCCAAAGGCCTGGCGGGCACTGGCGATGAGTTTGCTGCGGGTTTCTTCGATCATCTCGGCGCGTTGACGCGGGCTCATGGCGGGCACTCACACAGCTGATACATGGATTGACATACGGTGCGTATGTTCTCATGCTTTCTCACATACGCACCGTATGTATTTTGCCTTGCGGTGCATTTCTGGCAAGCCTCAAACAAGGTGTGATGACGATGGCAAACCCTTATCGCGAACTGTTCAAGGCCCCCGGCAGTCGCGCTTTCGTGGTGGCGGGGATGATTGCGCGGATGCCGATGTCGATGACCGGCATCGGCCTGATCACCATGCTGGCCCAGCTCAAGGGCGGTTATGCGCTGGCCGGTGCGGTGGCGGCGACCTTCGCCCTGGCCACGGCCTTCTGCGCGCCCCAGGTGTCGCGCCTGGTCGACCGTTTCGGCCAGGGCCGGGTGCTGCCGATCGCCGCCGGTGTGGGCGGCGGGGCACTGCTGGCGTTGCTGCTGTGCACCCGCTTGCAGACACCGCACTGGACGCTGTTCCTGTTCGCCGCCCTGGCCGGCTGCATGCCGAGCATGCCGGCCATGGTCCGCGCCCGCTGGACCGAGCTGTACCGCGGCCAGCCACAGTTGCAGACCGCCTATGCCCTGGAGTCGGTGCTCGATGAGGTGTGCTTTATCGTCGGCCCGCCGTTGTCGGTGGGGCTGTGCGTGGCGGCTTTCCCCGAGGCCGGGCCGCTGGCGGCGCTGTTGATGCTGGCGATCGGCGTCACCGCGCTGGTGGCGCAACGGGCGACCGAGCCGCCGGTGCATCCCCATGAGGCCCGGCACGACGTGTCGATCATCCGTTCGCTGGAGTTGCAGCTGCTGGTGCTGCTGATGATCGCCATGGGCATGATCGTCGGCGTGGTGGATGTGGTCAGCGTGGCGTTCGCCCAGCAGCAGGGGCAACCCGCGGCGGCGAGCATCGTGCTGTCGGTGTACGCCATCGGTTCCTGCCTGGCGGGTATCGCCTTCGGCGTGCTGAAACTGAATATCCCGCTGCCGCGACTGTTCATGTACGGCGGCATCGCCACCGCCGTGACCACCCTGCCATTGCTGCTGGCGAGCAATATCTTCGGCCTGTCCCTGGCGGTGTTCGTCTCCGGCCTGTTCTTCGCCCCGACCCTGATCGTCGCCATGGCCCTGGTCGAGAACATAGTTCCGCCGGCCAAGCTCACCGAAGGCCTGACCTGGCTGGTCACCGGGGTCAGCATCGGCGTGGCCATCGGTGCGGCCAGTTCCGGCTGGCTGGTGGATGCCTTTGGCGCGCGCAGCGGCTTCTGGGTAGCGCAGGCGGCAGGAGTGGTGGTGCTGGGGGCGGCGGTGCAGAGCTGGCGCCGGCTGACCCGGGGCCAGCCGGCGGTCGCCTGAGTCTTACCAGCCGCGCCCGGAGTTGACCCAGAAATTCACCGACAGCGAGGTGGATACCGACTGCACCTGGTGGAACCAGCCCTCGGGCAGGAACAGCAGGTCGCCGGCTTCCAGGATGACCCGCAGGAAGGTCACGTCCCGCGACGCCGGAAAACGCTGGTAGTCCGGCGCGTCCGGGTTGACCTCGCAACCGTCGAGCCCGCCCTGGGGCGCGGTCGACCAGGTGCCCAGCGCCTCGCGGTGATGGGGCGCGGCGAGGATAAAGGACTTCTGGCCCCAGACCTGGGCGAACAGGTTGTCGGTGTCGTCGCGGTGCAGCGGGGTCAGGGTGCCCTTGGGGCCGATCCAGATCCGTGGCGGGATGAACAGCGAGCGGTCGAAGTAGGGCGGGTACTGGATCTGCTCCAGCAACTGCGCCGGCAGGATGTTGTTGCCCATATAGGCGGGCGGTTCGCCGTCGGCGTTTTTCGGCGCCGGGTTGTCCAGCGAGGCGATGAACTCGGCCATGGAGGTGGAGCGAAAGTCGCGCTCGGTGGAAAAGGTCTTCTTCACGTAGTCGCCGTGGCGGGTGATGCCTTGCAGTTGGGCGAAGTGCACCAGCGATTCTTCGCGGCTGAGCTGGAACAGCGGCCAGTCCTGCAGGGCATCGCTGATCACCACGGGAATGCCCTGGGGCAGGTAACGCGTCCTGAACTCCTCCACCGACAGCCCGCTGCGCGGACGCCGTTCCACCGTGCGCTGGGTCGGCAGGCCGGCCGAGACTTGTTCGCTGTAGCGCGGTGGGGTGGGGTAGCGGGTGTTCATCTCGACTTTCTTTTCCAGCGCGCCACCGCCATGCCGCGCATGGTCGATGATCTGCGGCAGTAGCGTGGCCAGGCCCATGTTGCCGCCGATCTTCAGGCGGCCGCTGGCGAACAGTTCCTCGACGTTGGCGCTGCCGCCCATGATCCCGAGAAAGTCGGCCTGGGCGACCTCGATGGTGACATCGGGCGCCGGATGCCGGCCGGCTTCGGTCCGGCTGTGTGCCTTGACCTCTGACCAGAATGCCAGTTGTGGACCGAACACGAATTGAAAGGTGCCTTCGATTCCCACGGCACCGGCATTGGCGAACAGCTTTGACAGAATGGTCTGCAAGTCCACGGCGATCTCTCTTGTTTGCGGTTTGATCTGCAGCAGAGAACGAAGGCTGTATCGGGAAATTTATGGGGACGACTGACTCAATGACGACCGGTCAAGCGAAGGGGATCTATTGCAGGAGCGAAGCTTGCTCGCGATGAACCTGAGAACACTGCGTTTACCCAATGCAAGACGCGGTGTCGTTAACGACCATCGCGAGCAATCGGGTGTCGACCGGCTGCTCCTACAGATGGGCGTCAGACGGGCTGCCGCACTAATTTGCCGGCCAGGTGGCACGTCCAGTCTTTACCATCATTTTTCTCAAGGGGAACACCGTGACCCAGCTGACGTTGCTGTGCCTGCCGTATTCCGGAGCCAGCGCCATGGTCTACAGCCGCTGGCGGCGCAAGCTGCCCGAATGGCTGAAATTGCAGCCGGTGGAACTGCCGGGGCGGGGCGCCCGTTACGCCGAGCCGCTGGCCACCGACATGCGCGAGCTGGCGCGGCAACTGGCGCTGGAAGTTCGCGCGGGCCTGCGTACGCCCTATGCCTTGTTCGGCCATAGCCTGGGGGCGCTGCTGGCCTGCGAGCTGGCCCACGCCCTGCGGGCCCTGGGTGGTCCGGAACCGGTGGCGCTGTTCGCTTCGGGAACCGCGGCGCCGACCCTGCGTACCGACTACGACCGGGGTTTTGCCGACCCCAAGACGGACGAACAATTGATCGAACAGCTGCGCACCCTCAATGGCACCAGTGAAGAGGTGTTGGCCAACCAGGAGTTGATGAGCCTGACCCTGCCGATCCTGCGCGCCGACTTTCTCCTGTGCGGCCGTTTTCGCCCGCTGCAGCGACCGTTGCTGAACTGCCCGGTGCATGTCCTGGGAGGCAAGGCCGACCGGGCCACCACCGAACAGTTGATTGGCTGGAGGAAGGAGACCCAGGGCAGCTTCTCCGTGGACATGCTGGCGGGCGGGCACTTCTTCATCCACGAACACGAAGCCAGGGTCCTGAGCCTGATCAAGGGCCACCTTGAGGTGCATCGTCGACGTCACCTGCAACGCGAAACCGCGGTTTCCTGAGCCAGGCAATGTAGCCGCTGCCGCAGGCTGCGAACGGCCGGCACGGCCGCGGCGTTCTCGGTGGCCCCATCGCAAGATCGTCAAGCAAAGGCCCTGCGGGCCTTATCGCAGCCTCGCGGGCTCGGCAGCGGCTACAGGAATGGGTGTAGCCGCTGCGCAGGCTGCGAACGGCCGGCACGGCCGCGGCGCTCTCAAGGCCCAGGCAGATCTGTCAGCCCAACGACGTGCCCAGGCGCCAGTAGCCCATCAGGGTCAGGTTGCGGCGTTCCTGGCCGCGTTCGTTGATCAGGTGGCGGCGGATGCTCATCACCGTGGCGGACTCGCCGGCCACCCAGGCATAGAAGCTGTTGTCGGCGGGCGTGGCGGTCTCCCAGGGGCGTTGTTCTTCGTCGTCCTCGCGGACCTTGATCGGCCGGTGCGCGGTGTGGGGCGGCGGCAGCTCGGCCAGCTCCCGGGCGGCATGGATCAGGGTTTCGCCGTGCTGGGCGCCCAACAGGTCCCGCGGCAGCCAGTTGAGCCGGGTCTGGGGGTTGCAGCGCAAGTCGATGCAGTCGCTTTCGTGGGGCACTTCGATAAACGCCTGCACGTCCGGGTAATCCGGATACTCCTGCAGCTCCTCGAGAATCCCGGCAATGGCCGGCAGGGCGGTTTCATCGCCCATCAGCAGCACTTTGCGGATATCTGCCGGCGGCATCCATTCATAACCGCCAGGATCGCCGCTGTAGGCCTTGTTCGGCACCACCATCTGCAGGCGGTCGCCGGGCCGGGCGTGGGTGGCCCAGCTGGACGCGGGGCCGTTGACCCCGTGCAGCACGAAGTCCACATCCAGCTCCGCCGGCAGCAGGCGCAGGGCGCGGATGGTGTAGGTGCGCATCGGCGGCTGCTGCTCGGCCGGCAGCTTGCGCCGGGCGGCGTGCCAGTCACCTTCCACCGGCAGTTGCGGGGCGCTGCCGTCGGCGCCGGGGAACAGCAGCTTGATGCGCTGGTCCGGGGCCAGGGTGCGGGCCTGGGCGATGTCCTCGCCGGCGAACACCAGGCGCACCAGGGACGGACTGAGGACGATGCGCCGCTTGAGCTCGACGTTGATCACCCGGTAGCCCTTGGGTCTGGGCCGGTCGATGCCCGTCAGTTTGCGCAAGCCTTGGGTGAGGATGTCGGTCAGCGATTGAGCGGAGGACATGGGCGGGTACCTGTTGCAAGGGGGGATAAGCAAGGAACGAAGGGGGGTGGGTCCGATTTACCGTCGGCGCCGCTGGTCGGCCTGTCCTGCACGGCCCTGGGGTTGGCGGCCGGCGTGGCGCGCGGGGTTAATTTTCCCGGGCCTTCATCCGTTCCGTAGGGATGACCGAGCCAATGCTCGATACCCCACACGCAAGTACGGATGACCCCCGATGAATGCCGAAGACTCCTTGAAGCTCGCCCGTAGATTCATTGAACTGCCGCTGGAAAAGCGCCGGCTGTTCTTGAAGGCTCTGGACAAGGAAGGCGTCGACTTCTCTCTGCTGCCTATTCCCGCGGGGGTCGCAGTGCCTGGCCGCCAGGCGTTGTCCTACGCGCAGCAGCGCATGTGGTTTCTCTGGCAGCTGGACCCGCAGAGCGCGGCCTACAACCTGCCCAACGCGGTACGCCTGAGCGGGCCGCTGGATCGGGCGGTGCTGGCCCGGGCCTTCGACTGGCTGCTGGAGCGCCATGAAAGCCTGCGCACGGTGTTCCGCCTGGAGCAGGACGAGCCGCGGCAGGTCATCCTGACGACCCAGGTGAACATCGATTACCAGGACCTGAGCGACCTTGACCCTGCGCTGCGCGAAGCCAGCGTACGGCAGCGGGCCGACGCCGAGGCGCGCCGGCCCTTCGATCTGCAGCAGGGGCCGCTGTTGCGGGTTTGTGTGCTGGGATTGGGGGAGCAGGAGCACGTCATGCTGCTGACCTTGCACCATATCGTCGCCGACGGCTGGTCCATGGGCGTGCTGATCGAGGAGTTCCTGCAAGCCTACGACGCGCTGCTCCAGGGCGCGGCGCCGAGTGCGCCGGCCCTGCCGATCCAGTACCGCGACTACGCCCTGTGGCAGCGCAGCTGGCTGGAGGCGGGGGAGCAGGAGCGGCAGCTGGCGTACTGGCGGGCCAAGCTCGGGGACGAGCATCCGGTGCTCAGGCTGCCCACCGATCATCCGCGCCAGGCCCATTCCAGCCGCCAGGGGCGGCGCCTGGACTTCGAGCTGGCGCCGGACCTGGCCCAGCAACTGGGCGCCCTGGCGCGACAGCAGGGGGTGACCCTGTTCGCCGTGCTGCTGGCAGGTTTCAAGCTGCTGCTGGCGCGCTACAGCGGCCAGCAGGACATCCGCGTGGGCGTGCCTATCGCCAACCGCACGCGCCAGGAAGCCGAAGGGCTGATCGGTTTCTTCGTCAACACCCAGGTGCTGCGCAGCGAGTTGAGCCCGCACGTGACGGTGGAGCAACTGCTGGCGGATATCCGCGAGACCACCCTGGGCGCGCAGGCCCACCAGGAGCTGCCTTTCGAGCGGCTGGTGGAGGCCCTGCAACTCGAGCGCAGCCTGAGCCACAGCCCGCTGTTCCAGGTGCTCTACAACCACCAGCCGCAGGTCACCGAGCTGACCACCCTGCGCAGCCGCTCCGGTCTTGAGGTGCAGGCCCTGGCGCGCAACGAACGCACGGTGCAGTTCGACCTGACCCTGGACACCTTCGAGCGCGGTGGCCGGCTGCAGGCCGCCTTCACCTACGACTGCCAGCTGTTCGAGGAACAGACCGTCGAGCGCATGGCCGGCCACTGGCAGAACCTGCTGTGGGCGATGGTGCGTGAGCCGCGTTCGGCGATCGCCGAGCTGCCGCTGCTCAGCCCCGAACAACGCCAGGCCACCCTGGCCCAGGGCGTCGGTGCGCATGAGGCGTTCGCCGCCGTTTCGGTGCTTGAGCTGTTCGCCGAGCAGGTGCGCGTACGGCCCGAGGCCCCGGCCCTGGTGTTCGGCGAGCAGTGCCTGAGTTACCGCCAGCTGGATCAGCGCGCCGCGCGCCTGGCGGCGGCCCTGGTACTGCGTGGCGTGGGCCCCGAAGTGCTGGTGGGAATTGCCGTGGAGCGCTCCCTGGAGATGGTGGTGGGCCTGCTGGCGGTGCTCAAGGCCGGCGGTGCCTATGTGCCGCTGGATGCCCAGTACCCCGAGCAACGCTTGCGCTACATGCTGCAAGACAGTGGCGTTGCCCTGCTGCTGAGCGAGACCGCGGTGCAGGCGCGACTGCCGCTGGCGGCCGGGGTCAGCGTGTTGTTGCTGGACCAGCCGGACAGCTGGGCGCCGGCCACCGACCCGCAGGCGCCATTGCCGCGGGTCGAGGCCGGGCACCTGGCCTATTCGATCTACACCTCCGGTTCCACCGGGGCCGCCAAGGGCGTCACCATCACCCACGCAGCCCTGGCCAACTACGTGCAGGCGATCCTGGCGCGCCTGCCGCTGGGGGCCGCGCGCAACATGGCGGTGGTCTCCACCATTGCCGCCGACCTGGGGCATACCACGCTGTTTGGCGCCCTGTGCTCCGGCAGTTGCCTGCATGTGATCGACCTGGATACCGGCCTGGACGCCGAGGCCTTTTCGGCCTACCTGGACGCCCGGCAAATCGATGTGCTGAAGATCGTCCCTTCGCATTTGCAGGCGCTGATGAGCGGCGCGGAGCCGGCCCGTGCCCTGCCAAGGCAGTGCCTGGTGCTGGGTGGCGAAGCCTGCCCGGCGGCGCTGGTCAGAAAGATCGCGGCGCTGGCGCCGCAGTGCGCGGTGTTCAACCACTACGGCCCGACGGAAACCACGGTCGGCGCCCTGACCCTGGCCGCCGCTGCCGTGGATCAGGCCCTGGCGGTGGTGCCCCTGGGCCAGCCGCTGGCCAACGTTCGCGCCCGGGTCCTGGACGCCTCGTTGCAGCCCGTGGCGCCCGGCACCCCGGCCGAGCTGTACCTGGGGGGCGCCGGCCTGGCGCGGGGCTACCACCGCCGGCCGGCCTTGACCGCCGAGCGTTTCGTTCCCGACCCTTTCAGCGCCGACGGGCAGCGGCTGTACCGCACCGGTGACCTGGCGCGCTACCTCGATGGCGGGGTCATCGATTACCTGGGGCGCATCGACCATCAGGTGAAGATTCGCGGCTACCGCATCGAGCTGGGGGAAATCACCGCGGCGCTCAAGCAGTTGCCGCAGGTCGAAGACGCCGTGGCGCAGGTGGTCAGCGTGGCGGATGAGCCGCAAGTGGCGGCTTATGTGGTGCTGGCCAAAGCCAGTGTCCAGGAGCCGGAAGCGGCCTGGCAGGAGATTCGCCGGCAGCTGGCGGTGGCGTTGCCCGACTACATGCTGCCGATGCATTTCATGGCCCTGGAAGGCATGCCGTTGACCGCCAACGGCAAGCTCGACCTGCGGGCCTTGCCGCCGTTGCAGCAGCAGGCGCCGGTCGCGGTCTACGTTGCCCCGGTCAGCGAGTTGCAGCGGGGCATCGCGGCGATCTGGCAGGACGTGCTCAAGGTCGAGCGGGTGGGCCTGAGCGACAACTTCTTCGCCCTGGGCGGGCATTCGTTGCTGGCCACCCAGATCATTTCCCGGGTCCGCCGGCTGCTGGCGGCGGAGGTGCCGCTGCGGGTGCTGTTCGAGACCGCGCGCCTGGATGAGTTCGTCGAGCAGGTGCAGGCTTGCGCCGGCGCGGGTTCGCTGTCGCTGATCGAGGCTCTAGGGCGCGACGAGCCATTGCCGGCTTCCCATGCCCAGCAGCGGCAGTGGCTGTTCTGGCAGATGCATCCCCAGAGCACCGCCTACCACACGCCGATCGTGGTCCGGCTCCAGGGGGCGCTGGACCGGCAGGCGCTGCAGCACAGCTTCGACGCCCTGGCCCGACGCCATGAAGCCTTCCGCACCACCTTTACCCAGCACCAGGACAGCCTGTGCCAGGTGGTGCACCCCCAGGGTGAAATTACCCTGGCCTGGGAACGCCTGGCCCCGGGCCTGTCCCGCGAGGCGGTCGAGGCCAGGGCCCTGGAAGAAACCCAGGTGCTGTTCGACCTGGAGCACGGCCCCCTGTGCCGGGCCCGGGTGCTGCAGATCGCCGAGCAGGACTGCCTGCTGGTGGTGACCCTGCACCACATCATTTCCGATGGCGCCTCCATGAGTGTGCTGGCCCGGGAATTCGTCGCCCTCTACCGGGGGTTCATCCAGGGCCAGGCGCCGCGGTTCGATGAACTGAGCGTGCAGTACGCCGACTACGCCAGCTGGCACCGGGCCTGGCTCGAGCAGGGCGAGCAGCAGCGGCAACTGGATTACTGGCGCGAGCAGCTGGGGCTGGAGCACCCGGTGCTGGAACTGCCGGTGGACCATCCGCGCCAGGCCCTGGTGAGCCATCGCCAGGAGCGCCTGGGTTTGCGCCTGCCGCTGGACCTGGAGCAGGGCCTGCGGCGCCTGGCGCGCGAGCATGACATGACCCTGTTCCAGCTGTTCCTCGGCTCGTTCGCCCTGTTGCTGCACCGCTATTGCGATCAGCCCGATATCCGTATCGGCGTGCCGGTCAGCAACCGTCGCCACCAGGAAATGGAAGGCGTGATGGGCTTCTTCGTCAACACCCTGGTGATGCGCGTCGACCTGGCGCCGAACCTGGCGGTGGGGCAGTTGCTGCGTCAGGTCAAGGCCACGGCCCTGGCTGCCCAGGCCCATCAGGACCTGCCGTTCGACCGCCTGGTGGATGCGCTCAAGCCCCAGCGCGCGCTGGACCAGAACCCGCTGTTCCAGGTGATGTACAACCACCTGAGCATTGCCGGGGAAAGCGCCGACGGCGCCAGCCTGCCGGGCCTGCAGGCTGAGGAGATGGTCCTGCAGGGCGGTACCGCGCAATTCGACCTGACCCTGGAAACCCTGGAGACCGACGCCGGGATCAACGCGTCGTTCATCTATGCCGCTGAGTTGTTCGAGGTGTCGACCATCGAGGGTTTTGCCGATCACTGGCGCAACCTGCTGCAAGGCATGCTCGAACCGCGACAGGCGATTGGCGAGCTGCCGATGCTGGGCCGGGAGGAGCAGGGGCGGATTCGCCAGGACTGGGATCACACGCATGCGGTCTATCCGACCCAGCGCTTTGTCCACCAGCTGTTCGCCGACCAGGCGGCCAGGGCGCCAGAGGCGCCGGCGGTGTTGTTCGCCGAACAGCGCCTGAGCTATCGCGAGCTGGATATTCAGGCCAACCAGCTGGCGCACAAGTTGATCGAGCTGGGCGTCGGTCCGGAAGTGCGGGTGGCCATCGCCATGCCGCGTTGCGCGGAAATCATGGTGGCCTTCCTGGCGGTGCTCAAGGCTGGCGGGGTCTATGTACCGCTGGATATCGAATACCCACAGGACCGCCTGCGCTACATGATGCAGGACAGTGGTGCCTGGTTGCTGTTGACCCAGAGCCACCTGTTGGATCGTTTGCCGATCCCAGAAGGCCTGCCGACCTTGTCGGTGGAGCGGGCCGCCGATTTTGCCGGCTACCCCGCCAGCGCCCCCCAAGTGGATCTGGCCGAGGAAAACCTCGCCTATGTGATCTACACCTCCGGTTCCACCGGCTTACCCAAAGGCGTGGCGGTGTCCCACGGCCCGTTGGCCATGCACAGCCTGGCCACTGGCGAACGCTATGAAATGAGCCCGGCGGACTGCGAGCTGCACTTTATGTCCTTCGCTTTCGACGGCTCCCATGAAGGCTGGATGCATCCACTGATCTACGGTGCCAGCGTGCTGATCCGCGACGACAGCCTGTGGTCGCCGGAATTCACCTACGAACAGATGCACCGTTATGGCGTCACCGTGGGGGTATTCCCGCCGGTGTACCTGCAACAGCTGGCGGTGCATGCCGAACGCGACGGCAACCCGCCGGCGGTGCGGGTCTACTGCTTCGGCGGTGATGCGGTGCCCCAGGCCAGCTACGACCTGGCCTGGCGCGTGCTGCGGCCGAAATACATCTTCAACGGCTACGGCCCGACTGAGACGGTGGTCACTCCGCTGATCTGGAAGGCCAAGGTTGGCGATCCGTGCGATGCGGCCTATGCGCCGATCGGCAATATCGTCGGTAACCGCAGCGCCTACGTGGCCGATGCCAACCTCAACCTGTTGCCGGTGGGCGTGGCGGGCGAGTTGTACCTGGGCGGACTGGGCGTGGCCCGGGGGTACCTGGACCGGCCGGGGCTGACAGCCGAGCGTTTTATCCCTGACCCTTACAGCACCAGCGGTGCGCGCTTGTACCGCAGCGGCGACCTGACCCGCTACCGCACTGACGGTCTGGTGGAATACGTCGGCCGTGTCGACCATCAGGTCAAGGTGCGCGGCTTCCGTATTGAACTGGGCGAGATCGAGGCACGGCTGCTGGAACAGGACCCGGTACTGGAAGTGGCGGTGATTGCCCAGCCCGGGCCGAGTGGCCAGCAACTGGTGGGCTATATCGTGCCGGTGGACGCCGAGGTGGCGTTGAGCAACGAGCGTCAGGCGCAACTGCGGGAAAGCATCAAGGCCCGCCTGCGGGAAAACCTGCCGGACTACATGGTGCCAACCTACCTGCTGTTCCTCGAAGCGCTGCCGCTGACACCGAACGGCAAGCTGGACCGCAAGTCGTTGCCCAAGGTCGATGCGCAGCTGATGCAGCAGACCTACGTAGCGCCGCAAAACGACCTGGAACAGCAGATCGCGGCGATCTGGGCCGATGTGCTGAAGCTGGAACAGGTGGGCGTCACCGACAACTTCTTCGAGCTGGGCGGCGATTCGATCATCTCGATCCAGGTGGTCAGTCGCGCGCGTCAGGCCGGCATCCGTTTCACCCCGAAAGACCTGTTCCAGCACCAGACGGTGCAGGGGCTGGCCACGGTGGCGGAGCAGGGCGAGGGCGGGTTGCAGATCGACCAGGGCCCGGTGCGTGGCAGCACCGCGCTGTTGCCGATCCAGCAGTGGTTCTTCGACACCCCGGTGCCGGAGCGTCATCACTGGAACCAGTCAGTGCTGCTCAAGCCGTTGAAAGCCCTGAGTGCCAAGGCGCTGGAGCACGCCTTGCACGCCTTGCTCGAACACCACGACGGCCTGCGCCTGAATTTTGTCGAGGCAGGCGCAGCCTGGAGCGCGACTTATGCGCCGTCGGCGCCGGTGACTTCGGCACCGTTGGCCGCGATGCAAGCCGATGCGCTGCTGTGGCTGGTGGACGACGCCACTGAGGATTCACTGCAAGCGCTGTGCGACGCGGCGCAACGCAGCCTCAATCTGCAACAGGGGCCTTTGCTGCGTGCCGTGCTCTGCACCTTGCAGGACGGTAGCCAGCGTCTGTTGTTGGCGATCCATCACCTGGTGGTGGACGGCGTGTCCTGGCGGGTGCTGCTGGAAGACCTGCATCGGGCCCTGGTGCAGCAAGCGGCCGGGCAAGCCATCCGGCTTCCGGCCAAGACCAGCTCGACCCAGGCCTGGGCCGGGCAACTGCAAGCCTATGCCAGCAGCACGGCGCTGCAGCGGGAGCTGGGTTACTGGCAGGCGCAGTTGCAGGGCGTCGAGTCGGGCCTGCCCTGCGACCGGGTAACGGATCGGGTGGCGATCAAGGATGCCCTGAGCGTCAGCACCGAGCTGGATCAGGCCTATACCCAGCGCCTGCTGCAGGATGCGCCGGCGGCCTACCGCACCCAGATCAACGACCTGCTGCTGACGGCATTGGCGCGGGTCATCACCCGCTGGACCGGTAGCGACAGCGCCCTGGTGCAACTGGAAGGCCATGGCCGCGAAGAGTTGTTCGACAACATCGACCTGAGCCGCACCGTGGGTTGGTTCACCAGCGTGTTCCCGGTCAAGCTGACACCGCAGGCGGCCCTGGCCGACTCGATCAAGCAGATCAAGGAACAACTGCGCGCCGTGCCGAACAAGGGCATCGGCTTTGGCGCCCTGCGTTACCTGGGGGATGCCAATGCCCAGGCAACCCTGGCGGCGTTGGCCGTACCGCGCATCACCTTCAACTACCTGGGCCAGTTCGACGCCAGCTTCGACGAGCCGGATGCCTGGTTTGCCCCAAGCGCCGAAGCCAAGGGCGCAGACCAGAGTGCCGAGGCCCCGCTGGGCAACTGGCTAAGCATCAATGGCCAGGTCTATGGCGGTCAGTTGAAGCTGGGCTGGAGCTTCAGCCAGACAATGTTCGAGCGCTCGACCATCCAGCGCCTGGCGGATGACTACGCCGAGGAGCTCAAGGCGCTGATCGAGCATTGCAGCCAGCCGCAGCATCGTGGCGTGACGCCGTCGGACTTCCCGCTGGCGGGCCTGAGCCAGCAGCAACTGGATCGCCTGCCGCTGTCCCTGGCCCAGGTCGAGGACCTCTACCCGCTGTCGCCGATGCAGCAGGGCATGCTGTTCCATACCCTGTATGAGCAGCAAGGCGGCGACTACATCAACCAGCTGCGGGTGGATGTGGACGGGCTCGATCCCGAGCGCTTCCAGCAGGCCTGGCAGGACGCCATCGATCGCCACGACATTTTGCGCAGCGGCTTTATCTGGCAAGGCGAGTTGTCGGCGCCGATCCAGGTGGTGCACAAGCGCATCGCCCTGGATTGTGTCGTGCATGACTGGCGTGCCGTGGCATCCGCGGCCGAGGACCTGGACGCCCTGGCCGAACAGGAGCGTCAGCGCGGTTTCGACCTGGCGGCGGCGCCGTTGCTGCGCCTGACCCTGGTACGGATCGACGACCAGCGTTATCACCTGATCTACACCAACCACCACATCCTCATGGACGGCTGGAGCAACTCGCGGCTGTTGGGCGAAGTGCTGCAACGTTACTCGGGGCAATCGGCGGGGGCGGCGCCTGGCCGCTATCGCGACTACATCGCCTGGTTGCAGCGCCAGGATGCCCAGGTCGGCGAGGCCTTCTGGAAAGAGCAACTGGCGGCCCTGGACGAGCCGACCCGCTTGGCCCAGGCCATCGGCCGCAGCGGGCAGAGCGCCGTGGACAAAGGCCATGGGGCTTACCAGCAGCAGTTGGACGAGCAGCAGACCCGGCGCTTGAGCGAGTTCGCCCGCCAGCAGAAGGTCACGGTCAATACCCTGGTGCAAGCCGCCTGGCTGTTGTTGCTGCAACGCTATACCGGGCAGGACACGGTGGTGTTCGGCGCCACGGTGTCCGGGCGTCCCGCGGAACTCAAAGGCGTGGAGCAGCAGATCGGCCTGTTTATCAACACCCTGCCGGTGCTGGCCTCGCCGCGGCCGGACATGGCCGCCAGCGCCTGGCTACAGCTGGTGCAGGAACGCAACCTGGCCCTGCGCGATTTCGAGCACACGCCGTTGTATGACGTGCAGCGTTGGGCTGGCCTGGGGGGCGAAGCCCTGTTCGACAACATCCTGGTGTTCGAGAACTACCCGGTGTCCGAAGCCCTGGCACAAGGCGCTCCGGCGCAGTTGAGCTTCGGCGTGGCGGCCAACCACGAGCAGACCAACTACCCGTTGACCCTGTCGGTCTACCTGGGGCAGACCCTGGCCTTCGACTACAGCTATGCCCGCGAGCATTTTGCCCAGGCGGACATCCAGCAACTGGCCGGCTACCTGGAGCAACTGCTCATGGGCATGCTGGCGAGCCCGCAGGGCAGCATCGGCGAGCTGTCGTTGCTTGGCGCCACCGAGCGCCGGCTGATCGACGAGCAGCTCGGCCGGACCCCGGCGCGGGACCTGGCGCCGCAGTCTGTCCATCAGTTGATCGAGGCCCAGGCCCAGCGCACCCCGGATGCCGTGGCACTGCTGTGTGATGGCCGGCAACTGAGCTACGGCCAGTTCAACCAGCGGGCCAACCAACTGGCCCACAAGCTGATCGAGCAGGGCATCGGTCCGGATGTCCGGGTCGGTATCGCCGTGGAGCGCGGGCTGGACATGATTGTCGGCTTGCTGGCGGTGCTCAAGGCCGGTGGCGCCTACGTGCCGCTGGACCCGGAATACCCCCAGGACCGCCTGCACTACATGATGCAGGACAGCGGCATCCAGCTCTTGCTGACTCAGGCGCCACTGCTTGAACGCTTGAAGGACGGCGTAGCGGTGCCGCACCTGTGCCTGGACCTGCATGAGCACAGCCTGCACGGCTACCCCGTGGACAATCCGCGCTCGCGGGCCCAGGCCGACAACCTGGCGTACGTGATGTACACCTCCGGTTCCACCGGGCGGCCCAAGGGCGTGGATATCAGCCACGCTGCCTTGAGCCGGCACGCCCAGGTTTCCCGGGATTATTTCAAGATGACCGCCGAGGACCGTGGGCTGCAGTTCTCCACCTTCAACTTCGACGCCTTCGTCGAGCAGCTGTACCCGGCGCTGATCTGCGGCGCCTCGGTGGTGATCCGTGGCAAGGACCTGTGGGACAGCGAGACCTTCTACCGTGAGCTGATCGGGCAGGGCATCAGCATCGTCGACTTGAGCACCGCCTACTGGTTCATGCTCGGCAAGGATTACGCCAGCCGCGAACCCCGGGACTTCGGGCGCCTGCGCCAGCTCAACCTGGGCGGCGAAGCCATGGCGGCCGAAGGCGTGGCCGCCTGGAAAAAGGCCGGGTTGAAGGACGTTTGCCTGCTCAATACCTACGGGCCCACCGAGGCCACGGTGAGTGTCACCGCCCATGACTGCAGCCGCTACCTGCGGGACGACGCAACCCTGCCGAGCCAGATCCCCCTGGGCAAGGGCCTGCCGGGCCGTTCCATCTACCTGCTGGACAACAGCGGCAACCTGACCCTCAAGGGCGCCACCGGCGAGCTGATGATCGGCGGCGAGCTGTTGGCCCGGGGTTACCACGATCGCCCAGGTCTCACGGCGGAGCGTTTCATCCCCGACCCGTTCAGCCAGGACGGCGGGCGCCTGTATCGCTCCGGTGACCTGGCGCGCTACGACGCCGAGGGCGTGATCGATTACGCCGGGCGTATCGACCATCAGGTGAAGATCCGTGGGTTCCGGATCGAGATGGGCGAGATCGAAGCCCGTCTGCTGGAGCTGCCCCAGGTGCGTGAAGCCGTGGTGCTGGCCCAGGAGGCGGCCGGTGGTCCGCAGTTGGTGGCTTATCTGGTCGCCGCAGAAGGCGTCGCGGCGCAGAGCCAGGACGACCAGGCCCGGTTGCGCGACGAGTTGAAAGCGGCGCTCAAGGCCGTGCTGCCGGACTACATGCTGCCGGCGCACCTGCTGTTCCTGGAAGCGCTGCCGCTGAGCCCCAACGGCAAGCTGGACCGCAAGGCCCTGCCCAAGGCCGACGCCAGCCTGTTGCAGCAGGCCTATGTCGCGCCGCAGAGCGAGCTGGAACAACAGGTCGCGGCGATCTGGGCCGAGGTGCTCGAAGTCGAGCGAGTGGGCATGAACGATAACTTCTTTGAATCAGGTGGGCATTCCTTGTTGGTAACCGCGATGGTCTCTCGAGTCCAGCTCAAGCTTGGGCGTCAAGTCAGTGTGCAGATGGCGTTCGAATTTCCAACCCTGGGGCTTTTCGTCAGCCAGTTGCAGCAGGCCCCGGGCCAGGCGCAGGGCGCCGACCTGAGTGCGCTGGCGCTGTTGCTCGACGAAATGGAGGCCGTGTAATGGATAACGCCACCGCGCTGAAGATTGTCAAAGGCTTCATCCTGCTGCCGCTGGAGAAGCGCAAGGTCTACCTGCAGAAGATGCTGGAGCAGGGCATTTCCCCGGCCAACCTGCCGATTCCGCAGGTGCGCCTGGGCCAGGCGCGCCTGCCGCTTTCCTATGCCCAGCAACGCCAGTGGTTTCTCTGGCAACTGGCGCCGGACAGCACCGCCTATCACATCCCCAAGGCCCTGCGCCTGCGTGGCCGGCTGGACGTGGAGGCCTTGCAGCGCAGCTTCGACACCCTGATTGCCCGCCATGAAAGCCTGCGCACGCATTTCGTCGAGGACGCCGACGCGGCGGTGCAAGTGGTACTGCCCGAGGTGCCCCTGGAAATCGCCCGCCAGTCGCTGCCGGCCATGGCCGATGAACGCGAGATCGACAGCGCGGTGCAGGGCTTCGTGCAGGCCCAGACCCGGCAGTTGTTCGATCTGCTGCAAGGGCCTTTGCTCAGGGTCGGCCTGTTGCGAGTGGCCGAGGACGACCATGTGCTGGTCCTGACCCAGCACCATATCGTTTCCGATGGCTGGTCGATGCAGGTCATGGTGGATGAGCTGATGAGCCTCTACATCGGCTACAGCCAGGGGCAACAGCCCCAGCTGCCGCCGCTGCCGATCCACTACGCCGACTACGCCATCTGGCAGCGCAACTGGATGGAAGCCGGTGAGAAGGAACGGCAACTGGCCTACTGGACTGTGCAGCTGGGGGGCGAGCAGCCCCTGCTGGAACTGCCGCTGGACCGTCCGCGCCCGGCCGTCCAGAGCCATCGCGGCGCGCGCCTGGAACTGATCCTGGAGCAGCCGTTGAGTGAAGCCCTGGGCAGCCTGGCCCAGCGTGAAGGGGTGACCCTGTTCATGTTGCTGCTGGCCTCGTTCCAGACCTTGCTGCACCGCTACAGCGGCCAGGCGGATATCCGCGTCGGCGTGCCCATCGCCAACCGCAACCGGGTCGAGACCGAGCGCCTGATCGGCTTCTTCGTCAATACCCAGGTGCTCAAGGCCGAGATCGACGGGCAGATGTCCTTCAGCCAACTGTTGCAGCAGGTGCGGCAAACCGCCCTGGCGGCCCAGGCGCATCAGGACCTGCCTTTCGAGCAATTGGTGGAGGCGCTGCAACCGGAGCGCAGCCTGAGCCACAACCCGCTGTTCCAGGTGATGTTCAACCATCAGGTCGAGGCCGCGGCTCCAGCCGGCGCCCTCAACCTGCCGGGCCTGAGCATCGAAGCCCTGGACTCGGCGGGGCAGTCGGCGCAGTTCGACCTGACCCTGGACACCGTCGAGACCCAGGGCCGGATCGCCGCCGCGCTGATCTATGCGACCGATGTATTCGATGCCGCGACCATCGAGCAGATGGCCGGCCACTGGCGCCAGTTGCTGCAGGGCATGATCCGCCAGCCCGAGCAGCGCATTGGCCTGTTGCCGATGCTCGACGCCGGGGAGCAGGCGCGGATCGTGGCCCAATGGAATCCGCAGCCGCAGGCATTCCCCTCGACGGCCTGTGTGCACCAGCTGATCGAGGCGCAGGCGGCCCAGGCGCCCGAGGCCATTGCCCTGACGTTCCAGGGGCAGCACCTGGACTACCGGCAGTTCAATGAACGGGCCAACCGCCTGGCGCACAAACTCATCGAGCAGGGCGTGGGGCCCAATGTGCTGGTGGGGCTGGCGGCGGAGCGTGGCCTGGAGATGCTGATCGGCCTGCTGGCGATCCTCAAGGCCGGCGGTGCCTATGTGCCGCTGGACCCGGCCTATCCCCAGGACCGCCTGCAACACATGATGCAGGACAGCGGCATCAGTCTGCTGCTGACCCAGGAGCCTCTGCGGCAGATGCTGCCGGTATTTGCCGGCAGCACCCTGTTGCTCGAGCAGCCGCTCGAGGACTACGGGGTGCACAACCCCGAGGTCGGGGTGACTCCGCAGGACCTGGCCTATGTGATCTATACCTCAGGCTCCACCGGCAAGCCCAAGGGCACCTTGCAGCCCCATCACAACGTGCTGCGGCTGTTCGCGGCGACCGCCGACTGGTTCCGCTTCGGCCCGCGGGATGTCTGGAGCCTGTTCCATTCCTATGCCTTCGACTTCTCCGTGTGGGAGATCTTTGGTGCCCTGATGCATGGCGGGCGCCTGTTGATCGTGCCCCAGGAGGTGGCGCGCTCGGCCCAGGACTTCTACCCGCTGCTCTGCGCCGAAGGGGTCACGGTGCTCAACCAGACGCCGTCGGCCTTCCGCCAGTTGATGCACGTGGCCTGCGCCGCCGAACAGGGACATGCGCTGCGCTACATCGTGTTCGGCGGCGAGGCCCTGGAGGTCAATACCCTGCAACCCTGGTTCCAGCGTTTCGGCGACCGCCAGCCGCAGCTGGTGAACATGTACGGCATCACCGAAACCACGGTGCACGTGACCTACCGCCCGCTGTCCCGGGCGGACGTGACGCTGGCGGGGGCCAGTCCGATCGGCGAGCTGATTCCCGACATGTCCTGGTACCTGCTGGACGGCAATCTGCAACCGGTGCCCAAGGGCTGCATCGGTGAGCTGTATGTCGGGCGCGCCGGGCTGGCCTGGGGCTACCTGAACCGCGGCGACCTGAGCGCCGCGCGGTTTGTCCCGGACCCCTTCGGCGAACCTGGCGCGCGCCTGTACCGTACCGGCGACCTGGCGCGTTACCAGGCCGATGGTTCGATCGGCTACATCGGTCGCATCGACCATCAGGTGAAGATCCGCGGTTTCCGCATCGAACTGGGCGAGATCGAGGCACGCCTGCTGGAACTGCCCACGGTGCGCGAGGCAGTGGTCCTGGCCCAGGAGGGGCCGGACGGTCCGCAACTGGTGGCCTATGTGGTGCCGGCTGGCCCGGCCTGGAATGACCTGGCCTGGAACGACCCGGCCCTGGCCGACGCGCAACTGACCCTGCGCGAACACCTCAAGGCCGGGTTGCGCGAGCATCTGCCGGCGTACATGGTGCCGGCCCACGTGCTGTTCCTGCCGGCCTTGCCGCTGACCGCCAACGGCAAGCTCAATCGCGGTGCCTTGCCCGCTGTCGACAGCGGCTTGCGGCAGCGCGCCCATGTGGCCCCGCGCACGGAACTTGAGGCACAGGTGGCCGGGATCTGGGCCGATGTGCTGAAACTGGACCGGGTGGGCCTGAGCGACAATTTCTTCGAACTGGGCGGCCACTCGCTGCTCGCCACCCAGGTGATGTCGCGGCTGCGCCAGGAACTGGGCATCGAGGCGCCTCTCAAACGGCTCTTCGAAGGCGAGTCGCTGGAACACTTCGTGGGTCTGCTGGCAGCTGAAACCTCGGCAGCGCTGGAAGCGATTCCCCTAGTGGATCGCCAGCAGCCCCTGGCGGTCTCCTATGCCCAGGAACGCCAGTGGTTCCTCTGGCAACTGGATGCCGACAGCAGCGCCTACCACATCCCCATGGCCCTGCGCCTGCGCGGCGCCCTGGATGACGCGGCGCTGCAGAGCAGCTTCGATGCCCTGATCGCTCGCCATGAAACCCTGCGTACGCGCTTTGTCGAGGGCCCCCAGGGCCTGACTCAGGTGATCGAGGCCCAGGCCCGCTTGCGGATCGACCGGCAGGACCTGTCCCTGCTGGTGGAACCCGGCAACGCCGAGCAATTGATCGAGCAGGTGCTCGAGGCCCAGGTACGCCAGGCCTTCGACCTGCGCCAGGGGCCTTTGCTGCGGGCCACCCTGGTGCGCCTGGCGGCGGACGAGCATGTGCTGGTGCTGGTGCAGCACCATATCGTCTCCGATGGCTGGTCGATGCAACTGATGGTCGAGGAGCTGATCCAGCTGTATGGCGCCCATGCCCAGGGGCAGTCGGCCGAGTTGCCGGCGCTGGCGGTGCAGTACGCGGACTACGCGGCCTGGCAGCGGCAATGGATGGACGCCGGCGAGCGTGAACGTCAATTGGGCTACTGGCTGCGGCAACTGGAAGGCGGCACCCAGGTGCTGGACCTGCCACTGGACCATCCGCGTCCGTTGCAGCAAAGCCACCGCGGCGCGCGCCTGGGCATCAGCCTGGACGGCGCGTTGCCGGGCGCCTTGAAGCAACTGGCGCAGCGCGAAGGGGTGACCCTGTTCATGCTGTTGCTGGCCTCGTTCCAGGTGCTGCTGCACCGCTACAGCGGCCAGGCGGATATCCGCGTTGGCGTACCCACCGCCAACCGCAACCGGGTCGAGACCGAGCGCCTGATCGGCTTCTTCGTCAATACCCAGGTGCTCAAGGCCGAGGTCGACGGGCAATCGAGCTTCAGCGACTTCCTTGGTCAGGTCAAAGGCCGTGCCCTGGAAGCCCAGGAGCACCAGGACCTGCCTTTCGAACAGTTGGTGGAGGCCCTGAACCCGGAGCGCAGCCTGAGCTACAGCCCGTTGTTCCAGGTGCTGTTCAACCACCAGGCCGCCGCCCGCCAGGGCGCCCGGGGGCTGGTGGTGCCCGGCTTGCAGGTGGAGATGCTCAGCGGCGAGGAGAGCAGTACCCAGTTCGACCTGACCCTGGACACCTTCGAGTCCGACGATGGCCTGTGGGCGTCCATGACCTATGCCACCGACCTGTTCGAGGCGTCGACCATCGAGCGCCTGGCCCAGTCCTGGGTGCAGTTGCTGCAGGGCATTGTCCAGCAACCGCGGCAACGCCTGGGGGACTTGCCGCTGCTGGGCGCTGCCGAGCAGAACCAGCTGCTGCACGAGTGGACCCCGGCCACCGGTGAATTCCCCAGCGATGGCTGTGTGCAGCAACTGGTGGAAGCGCAAGCACTGAAAACCCCCGAGGCCGAAGCCCTGTTGTTCGCCGGGCAAAGCCTGGACTACCGGGAACTCAATGCCCGGGCCAACCGCCTGGCGCACAAGTTGATCGAGCTGGGTGTGGGGCCTGAAGTGCGCGTCGGCGTGGCCTTGCAGCGCACCCCAGAGATGGTCGTGGCCCTGTTGGCGGTGCTCAAGGCCGGTGGCGCCTATGTGCCGCTGGACCCGGATTATCCACAGGACCGCCTGGCCCATATGCTGCGCGACAGCCAGGCGCAGATCCTGCTGACCGAGAGCGCATTGCTCAGCGTGCTACCCGCGGTGGACACCCTGCAAACCTTGCAAGTGGACGCGCAACCGGGCTGGCTGGACGCTTACTCGACCGACAATCCGGCGCCGCGAGCGACCGCGGACAACCTGGCCTATGTGATCTACACCTCCGGTTCCACCGGCTTGCCCAAGGGCGTGGCGATTGCCCATCGCAACGTGCTGGCGCTGATCGACTGGTCCAGCCGGGTGTACTCGGCCGATGACCTGCAAGGGGTGCTGGCCTCGACCTCGATCTGCTTCGACCTGTCGGTGTGGGAGCTGTTCGTGACCCTGGCCAGCGGTGGCTCCATCGTCCTGGCGCGCAACTCCCTGGAGCTGCCGGAACTGGCGGATCGCGACCGGGTGCGCCTGATCAACACCGTGCCGTCGGCGATCGCTGCGCTGCAACGCAGCGGGCAGATTCCGGCCAGCGTGCGGATCATCAACCTGGCGGGCGAGCCGCTGAAGCAGGCGCTGGTGGATAGCCTCTACCAGCAGCCGGGGCTGGTGCATGTCTACGACCTGTATGGCCCTTCGGAAGACACCACCTACTCGACCTACACCCGGCGCGAGGCCGGCGGCCAGGCCAATATCGGCCGGGCCATCAGCAATACCCAGAGCTATATCTTGAGCCCGGATTTGCAACCGGTACCGGTGGGCAGCGCCGGCGAGTTGTACCTGGCCGGTGCCGGGGTGACTCGTGGTTATCTGGCGCGTCCGGGGCTGACTGCCGAGAGGTTCGTGCCCAATCCATTCTCCAACGACGGTGGCCGCCTGTACCGCACCGGCGACCTGACCCGTTACCGCGCCGATGGGGTGATCGAGTACATCGGCCGTATCGACCATCAGGTGAAGATCCGCGGCTTCCGTATCGAGCTGGGGGAAATCGAGGCGCGGCTGGTGCGGCAGGCGGCGGTGCGTGAAGCCTTCGTCCTGGCCCAGGACGGCGACAATGGCCAGCAACTGGTGGCCTATATCGTGCCGAGCGAAACCACCGCGGCCGTCGAGGCCCAGGCCGCGCTTCGGGAAAGCATCAAGGCTGCCCTGAAAGAACATCTGCCGGACTACATGGTGCCGACCTACCTGCTGTTCCTCGAAGCGTTGCCGCTGACGCCGAACGGCAAGCTCGACCGCAAGGCCCTGCCCAAGGTCGACGCGCAGTTGATGCAGCAGGTGTATGTGGCGCCGCAGAGCGAGCTGGAGCAGCAGGTCGCGGCGATCTGGGCCGATGTGCTGAAACTGGACCGGGTGGGCCTGAGCGACAACTTCTTCGAACTGGGCGGCCATTCCCTGCTGGTGGCCCAGGTCGTGACCCGGGTCAAGCAGCAGTTCGGGGTGGATATTTCCATCAAGTCGCTGTTCGGCGCGGAGAGCCTGTCGGCCTTTGTCGAGAAGGTTCAGGCCCTGCGGGAAACAACCTCTTCGCTGCAGGATGAATTGGCTAAATCTTTGGAGGCCCTCAAACGTTTATCTCCTGATGATCTTGAAAAAATAATTTCTTAGGAGAGGTAGTACATGCAAGCTTTAATCGACTCGGTAGGCACGCTTTCTGCCAAAGAAAGAAAAGCCCTGGCGATTTTGCTTAAAGAAAAGGGCATCAACCTTTTTGGTATCGCTCCTATCTGCAGCCGCGGCGCCGATGAGGCGCCGGTTCTCTCCTATACCCAGGAAAGCCAATGGTTCCTTTGGCAACTGGAGCCCGACAGCAGCGCCTACCACATCACCACGGCGTTGCGCTTGACCGGAGAGCTGGACCTGGACGCGCTGCGCCATGGGTTCGACAGCCTGATTGCCCGGCATGAAACCCTGCGTACTACCTTTTGCGAAGAAGATGGCATCGCGGTGCAGGTGGTTCATCCACCGGCGCCGCTGGACATCGAGGTCATCGATCTGCAAGCCGGCGGCCTGTCTTATGAGGAACAGGTCAATGCCCTGACCGACAGCAAGCGCCAGCCTCCCTTCGACCTGCGTAACGGCCCGCTGCTGCGAGCCAGCCTGTTGCGAGTGACGGCGGATGAGCATGTGCTGGTCCTGACCCAGCACCATATCGTCTCCGATGGCTGGTCGATGGGGGTGATGGTCGATGAGCTGATCCAGCTCTATGCCGGCTACCGCCAGGGACGCACGGTCAACCTGCCGGCCCTGCCGATCCAATACGCCGACTATGCCAACTGGCAACGGCAGTGGATGGACGCCGGCGAGCGTGAGCGGCAACTGGGCTACTGGCTGCAGCAACTGGGCGGGGAACAGCCGCTGCTGATGCTGCCCCTGGACCATGTGCGCCCGGCGATCCAGAGCTATCGCGGTGCGTTGTTCGACATCCCGCTGGGAGATGAACTGCGGGTCGGCCTCAAGCAACTGGCGCAACGTGAAGGGGCGACCCTGTTCATGCTGTTGCTGGCCTCGTTCCAGGTGCTGCTGCACCGCTACAGCGGCCAGACGGATATCCGCGTTGGCGTGCCCACCGCCAACCGCAACCGGGTCGAGACCGAACGCCTGATCGGCTTCTTCGTCAACACCCAGGTGTTCAAGGCCGAGGTCGATGGTCAGCTGGGCTTCATTGACTTCCTGCAACAGGTCAAGCAGACCGCCTTGATGGCGCAGTCCCATCAGGACCTGCCTTTCGAACAGCTGGTGGAGGCCCTGCGCCCCGAGCGCAGCCTGAGCCACAGTCCGCTGTTCCAGGTGATGTTCAACCATCAGACCGCGGTCAAGAAGGGCGCGCAGAGCCAGCGCCTGGACGACCTCAGTATTGAAACCCTGAGCTGGCAGGGGCGCGCCGCGCAGTTCGACCTGACCTTGGACACCTTCGAGTCCGACGATGGCCTGTGGGCTTCGCTGACCTACGCCACCGACCTGTTCGAACCTTCGACCATCGAGCGTCTGGCCCAGTCCTGGGTGCAGTTGCTGCAGGGCATTGTCCAGCAACCCCGGCAACGCCTGGGGGACTTGCCGCTGCTGGGCGCTGCCGAGCAGAACCAACTGCTGCACGAGTGGACCCCGGCCAGCGGTGAATTCCCCAGCGATGGCTGTGTGCAGCAACTGGTGGAAGCGCAAGCACTGAAAACCCCTGAAGCCGAAGCCCTGTTGTTCGCCGGGCAAAGCCTGAGCTACCGGGAACTCAATGCCCGGGCCAACCGTTTGGCGCACAAGCTGATCGAACTCGGCGTCGGGCCGGAAGTGCGGGTCGGCGTGGCCTTGCAGCGCACCCCACAGATGGTCGTGGCCCTGTTGGCGGTGCTCAAGGCCGGGGGCGCCTATGTGCCGCTGGACCCGGATTATCCACAGGACCGCCTGGCCCATATGCTGCGCGACAGCCAGGCGCAGATTCTGCTGACCGAGGGCGCACTGTTGTCGCTGCTACCGGCTGTCGAGGCCCTGCAAACCCTGCAACTGGATGCGCAACCGGGCTGGCTGGATGCTTACTCGACCGACAATCCGGCGCCGCGAGCGACCGCGGACAACCTGGCCTATGTGATCTACACCTCCGGTTCCACCGGCCTGCCCAAGGGCGTGGCGATTGCCCATCGCAACGTGCTGGCGCTGATCGACTGGTCCAGACGGGTGTACTCGGCCGATGACCTGCAAGGGGTGCTGGCCTCGACCTCGATCTGCTTCGACCTGTCGGTGTGGGAGCTGTTCGTGACCCTGGCCAGCGGTGGCTCCATCGTCCTGGCGCGCAACGCCCTGGAGCTGCCGGAACTGGCGGACCGCGACCGGGTACGGCTGATCAACACCGTGCCTTCGGCGATCGCTGCGCTGCACCGCAGCGGGCAGATTCCGCCCAGCGTGCGGATCATCAACCTGGCGGGCGAGCCGCTGAAACAGGCGCTGGTGGATAGCCTGTACCAGCAGCCGGGGCTGGTGCATGTCTACGACCTGTATGGCCCTTCGGAAGACACCACCTACTCGACCTACACCCGGCGCGAGGCCGGCGGCCAGGCCAATATCGGCCGGGCCATCAGCAATACCC
>Ga0213823_1000088_pt1 | contig 93071 bp, 88 predicted proteins | sample MC6MC0907MG_FD_179887 | JGI IMG/M metagenome (GOLD analysis project Ga0213823, IMG submission 179887) | Enriched soil aggregate microbial communities from Iowa State University, Ames, United States - MC6-MC0907-MG | ecosystem: Environmental > Terrestrial > Soil > Unclassified | place: USA: Iowa... | reverse complement strand
AGAGCCTGTCAAGCGTTTATTTTGAAGTTTTTCGCGAGAAACTCGTTTAGCTTCAAACACTTGGCTCGCTGCGATCTCTCGTAGCGGGAGGCGAATCATACAGCGTTTAGAAGCGCTGTCAACCACCCTTTCAACCGCTGACGATCTTTCGATCGAAGCGCTTCAAACTTCGTCTTCACTATTTAACTCATTGAATCTCAAGGAGTTTTTCGTTCCGACTACGCTGGAAGTGGGGCGCATTATAAGGGGATTCGAAACCCCGTCAACCTTTAATTTCACGAAACCTTAATATCGCTAAAAAGCAGAGCGGGGAGGCCTTCGGCCTCCCCGCTATTTCACTTCTCTATATAGCCTCAAAGCACCCCAGCACTGCGCAAGCGGTGCACGGCATCAGTATCCAACCCAAGCACCTCACTCAATACCGCCTCGGTGTGCTCACCCAACAGCGGCGGCGCCCGCCGGTACTCCACCGGCGTCTCCGACAAGCGAATAGGGCTGGCTACCTGCGGCACACTCCCCGCCAGTGGATGCGGGATAGTCACCGCCAACCCTCGAGCCACCACCTGCGGATCCTGGAACATCTGCGCCAGGTCATTGATTGGCCCACACGGCACCCCAGCCTTCTCCAACTGGCTCACCCACTCCGCCGTGGTCTTGAACACCGTAGCCTGACGAATCAACGGAATCAGCTCACCACGGTTGGCCACACGCAGCTTATTTGTAGCGAAGCGCGGATCATCCGCCCACTGCGGCTGCCCAGCCACCTCGGCAAACTTGCGAAACTGACCATCATTACCCACGGTAAGGATGAAATCGCCGTCTGCTGTAGGGAAGTCCTGGTAAGGCACGATATTGGGATGCGCATTGCCCAGGCGCCGGGGCGGGGTGCCCGTGGTCAGGTAGTTCATGGCCTGGTTCGCCAGGCAGGCCACCTGAACATCGAGCAATGCCATGTCGACATGCTGACCGATCCCGGTCTGGTCCCGATGGGCGAGGGCAGCCAAAATCGCCACAGTCGAGTACAACCCAGTAAGAATGTCAGTCAGCGCCACGCCAACCTTTACCGGCCCAGCACCTTCTTCCCCCTCAGGCCGACCGGTCAGGCTCATCAGGCCACCCAGCCCTTGGATCATGAAGTCATAGCCCGCGCGCTTGGCATAGGGCCCCGTCTGGCCAAAACCGGTAATGGAGCAATAGATAAGCTTCGGGTTTAGCGCTTTCAGGCTTTGGTAATCCAGCCCATAGGCTGCGAGGCCACCCACCTTGAAGTTCTCGATGACAATATCCGACTTCGCCGCCAGCTCACGCACCAAGCGTTGCCCTTCAGGCTGTGTGAAGTCGATCGTCACAGAACGCTTGTTGCGATTGGCCGAAAGGTAATAGGCGGCCTCACTGGTGTTCTCACCCCGGACATCCCTGAGGAAAGGCGGCCCCCACGAGCGGGTATCATCGCCATTACCAGGGCGCTCGACCTTGATCACGTCAGCCCCAAGGTCAGCGAGAATCTGGCCAGACCATGGGCCGGCCAACACGCGCGAAAGGTCCAGCACCCGCAGATGTGATAGCGCGCCCATGGGCTGGCTCCTTATTAATAGAAGGCCTGGATGCCGGTCTGAGCACGCCCCAGGATCAACGCATGCACGTCATGGGTACCTTCATAGGTGTTGACCACCTCAAGGTTCACCAGATGGCGAGCCACGCCGAACTCATCGGAAATGCCGTTACCCCCCAGCATGTCACGTGCCATGCGGGCGATGTCCAAGGCTTTACCGCAAGAGTTACGCTTCATGATCGAGGTGATCTCGACAGCCGCGGTGCCTTCATCCTTCATGCGCCCCAACCGCAGGCAGCCCTGCAGTGCAAGGGTGATCTCGGTCTGCATGTCGGCCAGCTTTTTCTGGATCAGCTGATTGGCTGCCAGCGGGCGGCCGAACTGCTGACGGTCCAGGGTGTATTGGCGCGCGGTATGCCAGCAGGCCTCGGCGGCGCCCAACGCCCCCCAGGAGATGCCATAGCGTGCCGAGTTCAGGCAGGTGAACGGGCCCTTGAGGCCGCGCACGTCTGGGAAGATGTTCTCCTCAGGCACGAACACGTTGTCCATCACGATCTCGCCTGTAATCGAAGCACGCAGGCCCACCTTGCCGTGGATTGCCGGGGCGCTGAGGCCTTCCCAACCCTTTTCCAGCACGAAGCCGCGGATGTCGCCAGCGTCATCCTTGCCCCACACCACGAACACATCGGCGATCGGGCTGTTGGTGATCCACATCTTGCTGCCGGTCAGGCGGTAGCCGCCGTCCACCTTTCTGGCCCGGGTGATCATCGAGCCCGGGTCGGAGCCGTGGTTAGGCTCGGTCAGACCAAAGCAGCCGATCCACTCACCCGTGGCGAGCTTGGGCAGGTACTTCTGCTTCTGCGCCTCAGTGCCGAACTCGTTGATCGGTACCATCACCAGGGAAGACTGCACACTCATCATCGAGCGATAGCCAGAGTCGATCCGCTCGACCTCGCGAGCGATCAGCCCGTAACACACATAATTAAGACCGCTGCCGCCATACTGCTCGGGGATGGTGGCACCCAGCAAACCGATTTCACCCATCTCGCGGAAGATCGCCGGGTCGGTCTGCTCATGGCGGAAGGCTTCGAGCACGCGCGGCGCCAGCTTGTCCTGGGCGAACTGATAAGCGCTGTCACGCACCATGCGCTCTTCTTCAGTGAGCTGCTGATCGAGCAGCAGCGGATCGATCCAGTTGAAGCTTGCTTTACCGGCCATGAGCGAAATCCTCGAAAAGAGAGAGCAAATTCTTGTGCCCTTGAGCCTAGGCCTGATCGGCCGTCGGGACAAACGAGGATTGCGCACGGATTAGTGATAATTTGTCACTTCGTAAATCAGCAAAATGCCACATTGACAGCCTTACAAGTGAGGTTGACGTACATGCGCCGCAAGATCCCCAGCACTGCCGCCCTGGTCTGTTTCGAGGCGGCGGCGCGTAACGAGAGCTTCACCAAGGCCGCGCAAGAACTCGCGCTGACCCAGGGCGCCGTTTGTCGGCAGATCGGCGGCCTGGAGGCCTTCCTTAATGTGGAACTGTTTCGCCGCTCAAGGCGCGGGGTGAAGCTGACCGAGGCTGGCCTTTCCTACAGCCGCCAGGTTGCCGCGCAACTGAATGCGGTAGAGCGCGATACCTTGTCGGTCATGCGCCAGCAGGGCGCCAATGTGATCGAACTGGCCGTGGTACCCACCTTCGGCACCCAATGGCTGCTCCCCAGGCTCAAGGACTTCCAGCAGCGCCACCCCGACGTCACCGTCAACCTGACCAACCGCACCCGGCCATTTCTGTTTGCCGACACAGCCTTTGATGCAGCCATCTATTTCGGCGATGCCGACTGGTCCGGCACCCAGTCGCATAGGCTGATGGGCGAGAACCCTGTCCCCGTCTGCAGCCCGGCGTTGCTGGACGGGCAGGGCATGCTCGACGCCCGCCGCATTGCGCAACTGCCATTGCTGCAGCAGACCACGCGCCCCTATGCCTGGCGGCAATGGTTCGGCGGCCTGGGCATGAACGTGGAGCGCGACATGACAGGCCCGCGTTATGAACTATTCTCGATGCTCGCGCAGGCGGCGATGCACGAAATGGGGATCGCGCTGATCCCGCCCTTTCTGATTCAGCGGGAGTTGCAGGAGGGTAGGTTGGTGGTCGCTAACAGGCATGCCCTGAGCAGTGACAAGGCCTACTATCTGATGATTCCCGAACGCAAAGTGGAGTCTGCCTCGCTACGGGCTTTCCGCGACTGGCTGGTAGCACAAGCGCAGGCTTACACCACCGCCTCTGCCTAGTCACAGCCAAACAACCTGACTTCGTAGTCAATTATTTTAAACACCTACAGATATATGTATTTGTCGCATATTCGAAAACTGTTACGCAAGCCTGAAAATCCCGTTTAACCCTGCTGACTGCGCGGCTTTCAGGCTTAAATTGCGACATTGAGCGAACTGTAAGCGAAATACCGCAATTTTTTTTAGTTTTATCTCCTAATCTCCCAATGGCCCATGTTTGACGGGCTGCAACCGAAGGCTTGCGACATACGGTCACAGGGTGACTTGTAGTTTTAACTTCGTTTCGCTCCAGAACCGGTTGAAGCCCCTTGGGTTCATCTGCAAAATGCCTGGCCCGCCTAGGATTCGGCGGGTTGGACCGCACCAGCGCACCAGCCGAAGTACGCTGGCTTCAACAAAGACAAAAGGTCACCGCAGGAGACATAGTCGTGCACATTGGTGTTCCTCTCGAGACGCAGACGGGTGAGACAAGGGTCGCCGCGACCCCTGAAACCATCAAAAAACTGGTTGCCCAGGGCCATCAGGTCACCGTCCAACGGGGGGCAGGGCTAAACGCCAGCATTCCGGACAGTGCCTATGAGGCTGTGGGTGCCTCCCTGGGTACCGCCGCCGATGCCTACGGCGCGCAACTGGTACTTAAAGTAGTCGCGCCCAACGACCAGGAGATGGCGCTGATCAACAGCGGCAGCCTGCTGGTGGGCATGCTCAACCCGTTCAACAGTGAACTGATCGGCAAGATGGCCGAGCGCGGTATCACCGCCTTCGCCCTCGAAGCAGCGCCGCGTACCTCGCGGGCACAAAGCCTCGATGTGCTGTCGTCCCAGGCCAACATCGCCGGTTACAAGGCGGTACTGCTGGCAGCGCACCACTACCCTCGCTTCATGCCCATGCTGATGACGGCCGCCGGTACCGTGAAGGCTGCTCGCGTGCTGATCCTCGGTGCAGGCGTTGCAGGCCTGCAGGCCATTGCTACCGCCAAGCGCATGGGTGCCGTGATCGAGGCGTCGGATGTACGCCCCGCCGTCAAAGAGCAGATCGAATCGCTGGGCGCCAAGTTCATCGACGTGCCTTACGAAACCGATGAGGAACGTGAGTGCGCCGAGGGTGTTGGTGGCTATGCGCGGCCGATGCCGGCCAGCTGGATGCAGCGCCAGGCCCAGGCCGTACACGAACGCGCCAAGCAGGCCGACATCGTCATCACCACCGCACTGATCCCTGGCCGCAAGGCGCCGACCCTGCTCAGCGCCGAAACCGTCGCACAGATGAAGCCTGGGTCGGTGGTCATCGACCTGGCCGCCGCCCAAGGCGGTAACTGCCCGCTGACCGTCGCCGACCAGGTGGTGCAGGATAACGGCGTGACCATCGTCGGCCCGACCAACCTGCCTGCCCAAGTGGGGGCCGATGCATCGGCGCTGTACGCACGCAACCTGCTGGACTTCATGAAGCTGTTGTTCGACAAGGACAACGCGCTGGTCATTAACCTTGAAGACGACATCGTCGCGGCCTGCCTCATGTGCCGCGATGGCCAAGTCGTCCGCAAGAACGGCTAAGGAGCACGACAAATGGAAGACATGCTGATTTCCCATGGCATCTACAACCTGATCATTTTCGTGCTGGCCATCTACGTGGGCTACCACGTGGTGTGGAACGTCACCCCGGCGCTGCACACGCCGCTGATGGCGGTCACCAACGCCATCTCGGCCATCGTCATCGTCGGTGCCATGCTGGCGGCGGCGCTGACCGTGACGCCCGCCGGCAAGCTGATGGGCACGCTGGCCGTGGCCTTGGCGGCGGTCAACGTGTTCGGTGGCTTCCTGGTCACCCGTCGCATGCTTGAGATGTTCAAGAAGAAAGCCAAGAACGAGGCGAAGAAGTAAGCATGAGCATGAATCTGGTAACGCTTCTCTACCTGGTCGCCTCGATCTGCTTCATCCAGGCGCTCAAGGGCCTTTCGCACCCGACCACGTCACGCCGCGGCAATCTGTTCGGCATGATCGGCATGGGCTTGGCCATCGTCACCACGGTTGGCCTCATTTATAAGCTGGGCGCAGAACTGGCAACGGCCGGTATCGGCTACGTGATCGTCGGCCTGCTGGTCGGTGGTACCGCCGGTTCGATCATGGCCAAGCGGGTCGAGATGACCAAGATGCCGGAACTGGTCGCTTTCATGCACAGCATGATCGGCCTGGCCGCGGTGTTCATCGCCATTGCCGCCGTGTTAGAGCCGCAGTCGATGGGTATCGTCGCCAGCATCAGCGACCCGATCCCGACGGGTAACCGCCTGGAGCTGTTCCTCGGCGCGGCAATTGGTGCCATCACCTTCTCCGGTTCCGTGATCGCCTTCGGCAAGCTGTCGGGCAAGTACAAGTTCCGCCTGTTCCAAGGCGCACCGGTACAGTTCGCCGGCCAGCACAAGCTGAACCTGATCCTGGGCCTGACCACCATCGCCCTGGGCCTGCTGTTCACCTTCACCGGCCATTACAGTGCCTTTACCCTGATGCTGGTTTTGGCCTTCATCATGGGCGTGCTGATCATTATTCCGATCGGTGGCGCGGACATGCCGGTGGTGGTGTCGATGCTCAACAGCTATTCGGGCTGGGCAGCAGCGGGTATCGGCTTCTCGCTGAACAACTCGATGCTGATCATCGCAGGCTCGCTGGTCGGCTCCAGCGGTGCCATCCTCTCGTACATCATGTGCAAGGCGATGAACCGTTCGTTCTTCAATGTCATCCTCGGCGGCTTCGGCGGCGCGACCGATGCCGGTGGGCCCGCAGGCACCCAGGAAGCTCGCCCGGTAAAATCGGGTTCGGCCGACGACGCTACCTTCCTGCTCAGCAATGCCGACACGGTAATCATCGTGCCGGGTTACGGCCTGGCAGTCGCCCGTGCCCAGCACGCGCTGAAGGAGCTGACCGAGAAGCTGACCCACAACGGTGTGACCGTGAAGTACGCGATTCACCCGGTGGCAGGCCGCATGCCGGGGCACATGAACGTGTTGCTGGCCGAAGCCGAAGTGCCGTACGACCAGGTGTTCGAGATGGACGACATCAACGCCGAATTCGGCCAGGCCGACGTGGTACTGGTGTTGGGCGCCAACGATGTGGTCAACCCGGCAGCGAAAAACGATCCCAAGTCGCCGATTGCTGGCATGCCGATCCTGGAAGCGTTCAAGGCCAAGACCATCATCGTCAACAAGCGCTCCATGGCCAGCGGCTATGCAGGCCTGGACAACGAACTGTTCTACCTGGACAAGACCATGATGGTATTCGGTGACGCCAAGAAGGTAATCGAGGATATGGTCAAAGCCGTGGAGTAACCCACTGGCTGCAAACCGTGCGCTATATAAGAAGCCCCGCCGAGAAATCTGCGGGGCTTTTACATTTGCCTGATCCAGATCAACGGCTCTACTTCCGGGCTTCTCATACGACCATGGTCGTGGGACGGCAACCGGCGAAATCTCTAGACTGCGCTCCAGTAGCTTCAGTAGCCTGAGATAACAATCCATGTACCGTGATCGTATCCGCTTGTCCTCCCTGCACAGCAAGGTAATGAGTGCGGCTGATGCCGCTGGTCTGATCGAGGACGGCATGACCGTCGGCATGAGCGGCTTCACCCGCGCCGGCGAAGCCAAGGCCGTACCCCATGCCCTGGCCGAACGTGCCAAGCAGTCGCCGCTGAAAATCAGCCTGATGACCGGCGCCAGCCTGGGCAATGACCTGGACAAGCAGCTGACCGAGGCCGGCGTGCTGGCTCGCCGCATGCCCTTCCAGGTCGACAGCACCCTGCGCAAGGCCATCAACGACGGCCAGGTGATGTTCATCGACCAGCACCTGTCGGAAACCGTCGAGCAATTGCGCAACCAGCAGCTCAAGCTGCCGGACATCGCCGTCATCGAAGCCGTGGCCATCACCGAACAAGGCCATATCGTGCCGACCACCTCGGTAGGCAACTCGGCCAGCTTCGCGATCTTCGCCAAGCAAGTGATCGTCGAGATCAACCTGTCGCACAACGCCAACCTCGAAGGCCTGCACGACATCTATATCCCGACCTACCGCCCAACCCGCACACCGATCCCGCTGGTCAAGGTTGATGATCGCATCGGCAGCACCGCCATCCCGATCGACCCGGCCAAGATCGTCGGTATCGTCATCAGCGACCAGCCGGACTCGCCATCCACAGTATTGCCGCCGGACGACGAAACCCAGGGCATCGCCGACCACCTGATCAACTTCCTCAAGAAGGAAGTCGACGCTGGCCGCATGACCAACAAGCTCGGCCCACTGCAGGCCGGTATCGGCAGCATCGCCAACGCGGTGATGTGCGGCTTGATCGATTCGCCGTTCGAAGACCTGACCATGTACTCCGAAGTACTGCAGGACTCGACCTTCGACCTGATCGACGCCGGCAAGCTGAGCTTCGCCTCCGGCAGCTCAATCACCCTGTCGACCCGCCGCAATGCCGATGTGTTCGGTAACCTGGAGCGCTACAAGGACAAGCTGGTGCTGCGCCCACAGGAGATCTCCAACCACCCAGAGGTGGTCCGTCGCCTGGGCATCATTGGTATCAACACCGCGCTGGAGTTCGATATCTACGGCAACGTCAACTCCACCCACGTGTGCGGCACGCGGATGATGAACGGCATCGGTGGTTCTGGCGATTTCGCCCGTAACGCGCACCTGGCCGTGTTCGTCACCAAGTCGATTGCCAAGGGTGGCGCGATTTCCAGCGTGGTGCCGATGGTCAGCCACGTCGACCACACCGAGCACGACGTCGACATCCTGGTCACTGAGCAGGGGCTTGCAGACTTGCGCGGCCTTGCGCCACGCGAGCGTGCCCGGGCAATCATCGACAACTGTGTGCACCCGGATTACCGCGCAGCGCTGAACGACTACTTCGATCGCGCCTGCCAGCGCGGCGGCCATACGCCGCACATTCTGCGCGAAGCATTGAGCTGGCACGAAAACCTGGAAGAGACCGGGCGCATGCTCGCCAGCTGATACCCACACGCCTGTAGTTACACCGCTCCAAACAAGCCGCCTTCAGCCGGTACAGCGCGCGATTCGTCGTCAGCGCCGTGCCGGTTGAAGACGGTTTGCCGGCGATACGGCCGGTACAGTCAAAGCCCTCGCTCGATACAACGCCTAAGCAAGCTACAAAACTGTACTACTGTACTGGTATTTTTAGCTGACCCTCTGCTAACCACCTCTCCCTACCGAGCATTTTGCACCATATAAGTGCAGACCAGTACAGTTGCGCCTATTTCGAGTGCAACAGTAGGGTTACACAGTTAACTGAACCATCGTAATGCCGCAGAACTGTATCTACTGTTATGGACAAGAGAGGAGGATCATTGGCATCAGTTAAATCACTACCTAATCCCGCCATAAGCGGAAGGATGAAACATCATGGAACGTACACTCAGTTCCGGTCTGGTTTTTGAAAGCAACGCCCAACAATCCAACGCTTCGATGCCTCTGCGCGCCCTGTCCACCCTGCTGTTGTGGCAGCGTCGCATGGCCAGCCGCCGTCAACTGGCTCGCCTGGACTCCCGCCTGCTGGCCGACGCCGGTATCAGCGAGTCGCAGCGTTACGAAGAGCTGAGCAAGCCTTTCTGGCGCTAAGCTCCGGCTTGCCGGCTATGCCCGGCACCGCGAATTCCTAAACCCGTTGCAGGTGACTGCAGCGGGTTTTTTGTTTGTAAGCTACGTACCAGAGCGGCTCACAGCTCTACAGGTACAGTTTCTTATAATGCAAAAACACACCAGTACAGTACTGGGAAGGGGTGTTCATTAACATCCAGAAACATCGACGCGTGATACGCTTGGCTTAACAGTCTGGTAGAAACCAGATGTTGAAAAGTACCGAGACGCGCAGTGCGAGCGTCCGATTAGCAGAATTCCCTAGGAGTCCACGATCATGTCCCTTAAACACCTGATTGGCGCCGCCCTGATGCTGAGCCTGGCCGGCACCGCCAGCGCCACCAGCTTCGTCGTCACCACTGACGCAGTCGTGGGCGCTGTCGCTGCATCCACCGACGCCACCTCCGACGTATCGTCGTCGTTCCGCGACGACAAGATCGTCCAAGCCGCCCGTGACGATGCCGCCAGCTTCGTCGGCAGCCAAGGCGACATTCGCGGCGCCAAGCTGGAAAGCGCCTTCCTGCACATTCGCGCACAAATGCCGACCCTGCAGGCTAGCGACGCACAGCTGGCACAGGCCATCCTGGCCATCTGACCTGCACTCAACCCTGCGGCTGTACGGGTGCTCGCCCGCACAGCCGCAGGTGTCTTCACCCCCTCGTTCCCAGCCGTCAGAAGCCCATGCGTTATCTGTTGCCGTTGTTGTTTGTCGCCGTTGGCATTCCCCTGAGCATGGCACCTGCCCATGCGTTGGACACCACCACGCAAAGCCTGGTCATCACAGGCTATGTCACCAGCCAAGTCACCACCGCGCCGTTCGACCGCAAGCTGGTCAGCCAGGCCCGTGACGATGCTGCGGCATTCGTCGCCAGCGATGGCCTGATCCTCGGTGCGCGCCTGGAAGCGGCCTTCACCTCGCTGCGCCAGCACGGTGCCGCACAGGCTGTCGGCGACCTGGAACTGGCGCAGGCAATTCTCGTCCAATGACTACACCTGACTCCCTGTATTTTTCGGAGATGCTCCATGCGTAAACCGCTGATTGCCGCTACCCTCGGCATGCTGCTGCTGGCCGACCTGGCCCAGGCACAGACGCTGGTGGCCACCAGCAACATCATCGTGCGTGCCTTTGGCCGTTCGATCGATTTCACGTCCGACACCACCACCTCGATCCGTGATTCCAAAGTCGTGCGTGAAGCGCACGACGATGCCGCCAGCTTCGTCGCCAGCAACGGTGATATCCGTGGCGCCCAGCTTGAAGCTGCTTTCAATACCCTGCGCGAGCGCCTGCCTGAAGCGCGAGGCGCCAGCGACCAAGTGCTGGCTGAAGCCATTCTCGCGCTGTGAACCAGGTGCGTGCCTGGCTGCTCGGCTGCGCCCTGACGCTGCTCGGCACACCCGCCCTGGCCGACCTGCAGCTTGAGCTGCAGGCTTCCGGCCTCGACCCTCAACAACGCCAAGCCAGCCAGGCAATGCTCGACGAAGCACTGAGCAAGCTGCCGCCGCGCTTCAAGCAGCAACTGGACCGGCGTGTGCAGGTCAGCTGGACTGCGCGCATGCCGGTCGACGCGTACGGCCAGGCGTCGCTGGTTTCTACCCTGGAGCTCAACAGCCGCCTGCTGCCCGGGCTGGTTGATGGCAGCGCCGCCCGCGAACGCACCCACCGCCCACACGGCACCGTGCGCGAAGAGCTGCTGGCGACTGTCCTGCATGAACTGACCCATATTTACGACCGGGCCCGGTTGTGGCCGGCCACCGAGCGCTCGCTGATCGCCCGTTGCAAGCGCCAGCAAGGCACCGTGGGCAAAATCGGCTTGCCAGAGGCGTGCCGCGGCCAGGCCGAACGGCGCTTCACCTTGAGCGATGACCCACGCCTGCTCGACCTTGCTGGCTGGCAGCAATATGTCGGCCGCCGCGGTGAGCGCGAGCAGCACAACGGCCAGTTCGTGCGCAGCCCAGACACCTATGAGCTGAGCAGCCCCAAGGAATTCATCGCGGTCAACATGGAGTACTTCCTCCTCGACCCGAGCTATGCCTGCCGGCGCCCTGCCTTGAACCAGTACCTGCGCGACCACTTCGGCTGGGCACCGGCGCAAGAGAGCTGCGCCAAAGGCTTGCCATTCCTCAACGCGGGCAGCGACTTCGCTCGCCAGCCACTGGGGGAAATCGACCCCGAACGCGTTTATGAAGTCGACTACCTGCTGGCCGAGGCCAATCAGAACTGGGTCAGCCGCTGGGGCCACAGCATGCTGCGCCTGGTCATCTGCAAACCTGGGCGACCGCGCGGCCCGGATTGCCGCCTGGACCTCGACCAGCACCTGGTGCTGTCGTACCGCGCCTTCGTCAACGATGTGCAGTTGTCCAGCTGGGACGGCCTGGTCGGCGCTTATCCATCGCGGCTGTTCGTGTTGCCTTTGGGCCAGGTCATCGACGAGTACACCAAGACCGAGCTACGCAGCCTGGCGTCGATCCCCCTCAAGCTCGACCGCCAGGAAGTCGAGAACCTGGTGCGCCAGGCGGCGGAAATGCACTGGAGCTACGACGGCAATTACTACTTCCTGTCCAACAATTGCGCGGTCGAATCGCTGAAACTGCTGCGCAGTGGCACCGCCAACCCGCGCCTGAACGACCTCGACAGCATCATGCCCAACGGCCTGCTGGAAGTGCTCAAAGGGCGGGGCATTGCCGATACCAGTGTGCTCGATGACCCCCGCGAAGCCCTGCGCCTGGGTTACCGCTTCGACTCCTACCGTGACCGCTACCAGGCCATGTTCGACGTGCTGAAAAAGCAGCTGCCGATCAAGCAGGACAAGGTCGAGGACTGGCTGGCCCTGGATGCCGAACAGCGCCGCGGCTGGTTCGCCCAGGCCGACCTGCGCACCAGCGCTGCCTTGCTGCTGCTCGAGCAGGCGAGCCTACGCCGCCAGCTGTTGCTGGCCCAGGACGAGGTCAAGCAGCGCTACCTGAACGCGGCGGCGCTGAAGGATGGCAGTATCGACAAAGCCAACCAGACGCTGCAGCAGATGCTCGCCAACAGCGGCTTCCTCAGCCGCCCGGCAGAACTGCTGGACGCCAAAGGCTATGGTCTACCGCAGCCCGATGAGCGCAAGCACCTGGAGAAAGTCAGCAGCGAGCGGCAGGCCCAGTTGCTGCGCCTGAGCACCGACCTGGACAAAGAGGTGAGGGCGCTGCTGGACCCCTCGCGGGCCAAGGAGATTGCCGCGATCGAGACCAACGTGAAGCAGGTGGGTGAGCATCTGCGAACGCTGCACAAGGCCGCAGGCGGGTTGCAGTTGTAGTCATCACAACACCGGCCTCATCGCGGGCAAGCCCGCTCCCACAGGGTTATCACTGCCCTTGGCGCAGTGGAGTACCTGTGGGAGCGGGCTTGCCCGCGAAGGCCATGTGACCAAACAGATGACCTACAAGCTTTCCGCAACCTCCCCGGGCAGATCCTCATCCAGGTGCAACCAAGGCAACCGGCTACCCGTCCAGATATGCCGGTTGGCCCGCACCCGCTCCGGGTGATCCAGCGTCGCCACCGTCACGTCGATGCTGTCCGGGCTGTGCGAAGTGACCAATGCCACATGCGCCCCACACTGCCCACAAAAATACCGGCTGCAACTGGCCGGCGCCACATAGCAGCGCGGCTCGCCCGCCAACCACTGGAATGCGGAACGCGGCACCGTCAGCCAAGTCACCACCAACCCGCCACTGACGCGCCGACAGATCGAACAATGGCAGTGGGCGACATCCGTCAGCGCCCCCTCCAGCCGATACCGCAAGCCACCACAGTGGCAGCCACCTTCGGTCACATTCTGCATCACCTACCTCCCGTCGCCTTTGTCACAGCGAAAGCTGGCTGAAAGCTTGCCCTCTTAGGATAGCGCCCACTACCGGCACAAGACCGGTCAGCCAGGGCACCCGGAATCTTCCGCGCCCGGCCCAATCAACAACAACAATGGTGACTCTGATGTATTCCTGTGCCCGCCTTCATGTCGTCCCCCTCCGCATGCTCCCTGCACAGCGCCTGACGCGCTGATCCGCCCGAATCGACTGTCCTTTCGCCGCGCCACGCCTGGAGTATTGCCATGCTGACCTTCCTCGGCTTTGCCATGGTCATCACCTTCATGTACCTGATCATGACCAAGCGCCTGTCGGCCTTGATCGCGCTGATCCTGGTACCGATCCTGTTCGCCCTGTTCGGCGGTTTCTCCGCCAAGATCGGCCCCATGATGCTCGAGGGCATCAGCAAGCTCGCGCCAACCGGCGTGATGTTGATGTTCGCCATCCTCTACTTTGCCCTGATGATCGACTCCGGCCTGTTCGACCCGGCCGTGCGCAAGATCCTCAAGCTGGTCAAAGGCGACCCGCTGAAAGTCTCGGTCGGCACCGCCGTGCTGGCCCTGGTGGTCTCGCTCGACGGTGACGGCGCCACCACCTACATGATCTGCTGCGCCGCCATGCTGCCCATGTACAGCCGCTTGGGCATGAGCCCGCGGATCATGGCCGGCCTGATCATCCTGGCCGGTGGGGTGATGAACATGACCCCCTGGGGTGGCCCGACCGCACGCGCCGCCAGCGCACTGCACGTGGACCCGTCAGACATTTTCGTGCCCATGATCCCAGCCATGCTGTTCGGCGTACTGGCGATCCTGGCCATTGCCTATATGTACGGCAAACGTGAACGTGCCCGCCTGGGCGAACTGCACCTGCCGACCGACGACATCGACCACAGCGAAATCACCGTGTCGCAGTTCCCGGAGGCACGCCGGCCAAAACTGTTGTACTTCAACGGTGCCCTGACGGCAGCCCTGATGGTTGCCCTGATCGCAGGCGTGCTGCCACTGCCGGTGCTGTTCATGATCGCCTTCAGCATCGCCATGATCGTCAACTACCCCTGCCTGCAGCAGCAAAAAGACCGCATTGCCGCACACGCCGGCAGCGTTCTGGCGGTAACCGGGCTGATCTTCGCCGCCGGTATCTTCACCGGCATCCTGTCCGGCACCGGCATGGTCGATGCCATGTCCAAGAGCCTGCTGGCGGTCATCCCCGAGGCCCTGGGCCCGTACCTGGCGGTAATCACCGCGATCGTGAGCATGCCGTTCACGTTCTTCATGTCCAACGACGCCTTCTACTACGGCGTGTTGCCGGTACTTGCCGAGGCAGCCAGCCACTACGGCATCAGCCCGGTCGAGATGGCCCGCGCGTCGATCGTCGGCCAGCCGGTACATCTGCTCAGCCCCTTGGTACCCTCCACGTACCTGCTGGTGGCCCTGGCCGGCATCGAGTTCGGTGACCACCAGCGCTTCACCCTGAAGTGGGCAGTTCTGGTGTGCCTGTGCATAATGCTCGCCGCGCTGCTGATGGGGATTTTCCCGCTGTTCAGTAGTCTTTAATAAACACGTATTACCCCTCCCGCGATGCGCCCCAAATTGGGGCGCATCGCCTTTACCGTTCGAAGGAATACACATGGAATGGCTGACCAGCCCGGAAATCTGGGTTGCCTTTTTCACCCTCACCGCGCTTGAGATCGTTCTCGGGATCGACAACATCATCATGATCTCGATCCTGGTCAGCCGCATGCCCAAGCACATGCAGCCACGTACCCGGATCTTCGGCCTGGCCCTGGCCATGGTCACGCGTATCATGCTGTTGCTGTCGATCACCTGGGTCATGCGCCTGACCGCCGACCTGTTCGTGGTCTTCGGCCAAGGCATCTCCGGCCGCGACCTGATCCTGTTCTTCGGCGGCCTGTTCCTGTTGTGGAAGAGCTCCCAGGAGATCTACCACGGCCTGGAAGGCGAAGACGAAAGCTCGGACGAACCGAAAGGCGCGGGCGGCAAGTTCTTCTACACCATCATCCAGATCGCCATCATCGACATCGTGTTCTCGCTGGACTCGGTGATCACCGCTGTGGGCATGGTCTCCCACGTGCCGGTGATGATCGCCGCCATTGTCGTCGCCGTGCTGGTGATGATGCTGTGCGCCGGTGCCATCAGTAACTTCATCGACAAGCACCCTTCGCTGAAGATGCTCGCGCTGTCGTTCCTGATCGTGGTCGGTACCGTGCTGATCGCCGAATCGTTCGACGTGCATGTGCCAAAAGGCTACGTCTACTTCGCCATGGCGTTCTCGCTGGCGGTCGAAGCGATCAACATCCGTATGCGCACCGCCCTGTCGCGCAAAGATGGCAAAGAGCATGACCCGGTGAAACTGCGCAAGGACATTCCGGGTCAATAAACCCAGGAAGCGCGTTTCAAGCAAGGGCCCTTCGGGGCCCTTTTTCGTGCCTGCCCGGCAGGTATGCAGTTTCTTGTGCCGGCCTCTTCGCGGGTAAACCCGCGCCCACAGGCGCCAACGATCCCTGTGGGCGCGGGTTTACCCGCGAAGAGGCCAGCAGGGCAATCATTCATGACCGGTTGTTTCAAATCGCCGACAGCCATGCGAAGCTGGCAAGCGCTGCACAAAACAACTAAAGCTTTGAGTGGGCACTGAAATTTTCCAAAACGCCCACGCTCCACTTATTGGCCTACATGGGCCATTGGCAACAGGGGGTTTCGCCATGCTGACCCTGCTCAACCTGCTCTCGGCCGTGACGCTATTGGTCTGGGGCACACACATCGTGCGTACCGGCATCCTCCGGGTTTTCGGCTCTGACCTGCGCCGCATCATCAGCCAGAACATGAACAAACGCCCCCTGGCGTTCATCGCCGGGATTCTGGTTACCGCCATGGTGCAGAGCAGCAACGCCACCGCGATGCTGGTCACATCCTTCGTCGGCCAAGGCCTGATGGCCATGACACCGGCCTTGGCGATCATGCTTGGCGCCGATGTCGGTACCGCGCTCATGGCCCGGGTGCTGACCTTCGACCTGTCGTGGCTGTCGCCCCTGCTGATCTTCCTGGGTGTGATCTTCTTCCTCTCGCGCAAACAAACCCGCGTCGGCCAGCTGGGGCGCGTAGGGATTGGCCTTGGCTTGATCATCCTGGCCCTGGAGCTGATCGTGCAGGCCGCTGCGCCCATCACCCATGCCCAGGGCGTGAAAGTCCTGTTCGCGTCGTTGACCGGGGACATCTTGCTCGACGCCTTGGTCGGCGCGCTGTTCGCCATGATCTCCTATTCCAGCCTGGCGGCGGTGTTGCTCACCGCGACCCTGGCCGGCGCGGAAGTGATCAGCCTGCCGGTGGCCATCGGCCTGGTGGTGGGTGCCAACATCGGCAGCGGCTTGCTGGCCTTCATCAGCACCAGCATGCAGAACGCCGCCGGGCGGCGCGTCGCGCTGGGCAGCCTGCTGTACAAGCTGTTCGGCCTGTTGCTGATCATTCCGGTGCTGCACCCACTGGTGGAGTGGATGGACACCTTGAGCTTCAGCCCTCAGGAGCTAGTGATCGGGTTCCACCTGCTCTACAACACCCTGCGCTGCTTGCTCATGCTGCCAACCGTCAAACCCATGGGCCGGCTGTGCAACTTCTTACTGCCCGAGCGCGAAAACGGCAATGGCCAAGTACGCCCGCGCCACCTCGATGCCTCAGCGCTGGAAACGCCCAGCCTGGCACTGGCCAACGCGGCCCGCGAAACCCTGCGTCTGGGCGACATCGTCGACAGCCTGCTCGAAGCCATGCTCGGGGCCTTGCGCGGCACGCAGACCGCCCTGCCACAGCAGGTCCGCGCCTTGGCCGAGGACGCCGAGGCCCTGTACAGCGCCATCAAACTGTACCTGGCGCAGATGACGCGGGAGGACCTTAGCGAGCGCGATAACCGGCGCTGGGCCGAAATCATCGAGTTGGCGATCAACCTCAAGCTGGCCTGCGACCTGGTCGAACGCATGCTGCGCAAAGTCCAGCAGCAGAAAACCAGCCAGCGCCGCGCGTTTTCCCAGGTCGGCCTGGAGGAACTGACCGGCCTGCAGGAGCAGTTGCTGTCGAATCTGCGCCTAGGCCTGTCCGTATTCCTCAGCGCCGATCCGGAAAGCGCGCAGCTGTTGCTGCGTGAAAAACGCCGGTTTCGTGCACAGGAACGGCGCCTTGCCCACGCCCATGTCAGCCGCCTGCAACGCAAGGTGGTGCAAAGTATCGAGACCAGTTCGCTACACTTGGAGCTGATCGCTGACATGAAGCGGTTGAACTCTTTGTTCTGCAGCAGTGCCTATGTGGTACTCGGTGGCTCGGACACGGGCGGGCTAATGCTCGACAGCGTGCCGGACGAAGCCCGCTTGCCGTGATTTCGCCAACCAGGAGATCCAAGCTCGCCCATGCGTTGCCTGATGTTCGTTTGCCTACTGATCTGCAGCCTGCCCACGCTCGCCCTCGACCGCTCGCGGGTTGAAGGCTACCTGCTGCCCAACGGCCTGCAGGTCATCCTCAAGAACGGCTATGAACGCGACCACGTGGCCATCCGCCTGGTGGTGGGGGTCGGCCTGGATGACTTCAGTTGCGAGCAGAAAGAGCTGCCGCACTTGCTCGAGCACTTGCTGTTCAGCGGCATCGACGAAACGGGCGAGGGCGGCCTGGAAGAGCGCCTGCAAGCCCTGGGCGGCGAGTGGAATGCCTACACCAGCAGCGCCGATACCACCTTCGTGGTCGAAGCGCCGGCGCGCAACCAGCGTAAAGTCCTCGACTTGCTGCTGGCGATAATCCGCGACACCCCGATCGACGCCAAGGCCCTGGCCACGGCGAAAAGGATCATCGAGCGCGAAGATGGCGGCCACTATGGCCACCTGCAGCGCTGGCTCGACCGCCAGGACATCGGCCACCCCGCCAGTGACCAGTTGGCCACCGAGCTGGGCCTCAAGTGCGCCGAGCGCTCGAACATCGACGACATGACCCTGGAACAGGTGCAGGCCCTGCGCGACCGCTGGTACGCGGCCAACAACATGACCCTGATCCTGGTCGGTGGCCTCGACCGCCTGCTGCCGGCCTACCTGGAGCGGACTTTTGGCGAGCTGCCTGCCACCGAACCGGAAGAGCGCCGCAACCTCGAGAGCATCAGCCAGCAGGCCGACCAACGCCGCGACCTGACCCGCGGCTGGCTGGGCGACAGCGTCAAGTTGCACTGGCTGTTCATCGAGCCGGTGCTGGACAACGACCACCAGCCGACCCTCGACCTGCTGTCACGCTACCTGGACTGGGCACTGTACGACCAGTTGCGCCTGCGCAATGGGCTGTCCTACGGCCCATCGGTGCAGCGCGAAAGCTTCGGCGACAGTGGCATGCTCAGCCTTAACGCCGACCTGGAACGCGACGACATCGACAAGGCGGTCAAGGTGATGCAGGGCTTGTTCGATCACCTGCGCAAGGAAGGCCTCGACCCGGACACCTTCGCCCGTATCAAGGACGCCAGCGTTGCCCGGGAAAGCTGGAGTACCCAAGGCAACAGTGCCTTGGCCGACTATTACTGGGGCGCGTTGAACGACTACACCGACGGCCGCTTTGCCAACCCTGCGCGCAAGTTGCGCCAGGTCAGCCTGGCACAGGCCAATGAGGCACTGAAGGAATTGCTCAAGGACCCGGGTTACCTGCGCATCGAGAAACCGCTGCTGGGTTACGACGAGTTGTACGGGCTGCTCGCCCTGCTGCTGGGGCTGTTCCTGGCGGCAGGGTTGCTGCGCTGGCGCCGGCACACCCCGCAACCACCGAGCGGTGCTACACGGCAGAAGTGATTCGGCGGTATCCTTTAGCCAGTACCGGCCTGTTCGCGGGCCCGCTCCCACAACGGTAGACATTGCCCCTGTGGGCGCGGGCTTGTCCGCGAAGCGGCCGGCACAGCCACCCTATCTCTCCTGTTGTAGACCCATGCCCCCAATTCCCCGCTTCGTCCAGCGCGTCATCGAACTGCTTAAACGCTACCCCGGCATCATTGCGCTTGGGGGTTTCCTCTCTGGCATCGGCAGCTTCATCCTGGTCGACCGCCAGGCCGGCCTGGCCAGCTGGGTAGCCGTCCTGATGCTGGTCAGTTGGGTCTGGCTGATGCTGGAAAACACCCTTACCGGCCTGTTCGCCCGCACCTTCAACCGCGAAATCCCGCAGCCCTTGCTGCGCTACGCGACGCAGATGATCCACCAGGAAACCCTGTTCTTCGTCCTGCCGTTCTTCTTCATCACCACCACCTGGAACAGCGGCCAGCTGGTGTTTACCGGCTTGCTGGGCGCTGCCGGGCTGATTTCGATCGTCGACCCGCTGTACTACAAGTGGCTGGCCCCACGGCGCTGGCTGTTCCTCGCGCTGCACACCCTGACGTTGTTCGCAGCATTGCTGACCGCGCTGCCAATCATTTTGCACCTGACCACCGCCCAGAGCTTCAAGCTGGCGTTGATCATCGCCATGGCCCTGTCCTTCCCAAGCCTGGCCAGCAGCTTCCCGGTGAATACCTGGCGGCGCGGCGTGGCCCTGGTGCTGGTGACGCTGTCGGTCGGGGCCGGAGGCTGGTTGCTCCGCTCCTGGGTACCACCGGCGACGCTGTGGATGACCGAAGTGGCCGTCAGTACCGAAGTGCTCAACCGCCAGCCCGGCGAGTCGCTGGACGAGATCGCTGCCAGCCGCATCAAGAGCAGCGGGTTGTATGCGTACACCTCGATCAATGCACCACGAGGCCTGAACGAGCGGATCTATCACGTGTGGCAAAAGGACGGCACGGAAGTCGACCGTATTGCCCTGGACATCCACGGTGGGCGCAAGGAAGGCTACCGCGCCTGGACCCACAAGCAGAACTTCCCGCCTAACCCGGTGGGCAAATGGCAGGTGAGGGTGCTGACCGAAGACGGGCAGGTGATTGGTGTGCTGCGCTTCAAGGTGGTCGACGACGCTGCGGCAAAGTGATGGTTGGGGCTTGCCGGGGCGCTAAACCGCTGCGATGGGCCGCAAAGCGGCCCCCAGCGCCCACACTCAGCACATAATCAACAAACCAGCCCATGCCCTCTGCGCTATGATCAGCCCCTAAGCCTTAGCGCCGAGTCAGTTGCATGGAGCCTATGACCACCCCTCCCAGCGCCACCCTGGACACCAACCAGCACCCCGCCTGCCTGCGCATTACCGGTGATTGGACCCTGGCCCACTACGCCAGCCTCAAGCGCGAAAGCGACCAATTGCGCACGCAATGCAGCAGCGACACCGTTGCCGACCTCAGCCAGCTGGGCCGCCTCGACACCGCCGGCGCCTCGCTGCTGGCCGAACTGCTCGGTTCCGAGCGCCTGTCCCATTGCACCGACAGCCTGCCCGACGCCAGCCGCGCCCTGCTCAAGAACGTCTACTGCTCCGTCCAGGACTACTGCATCCCGGTCAAGGAAGCAGAACGCCCGGTGCTGCTGTTGCTGCTGGAGCGCATCGGCCGTGCCGTCAATACCCTTTGGCAAGACACCCGGCAATTGCTCGGCTTCGTCGGCCTGATTCTGGAAACCCTGCTGCGAAGGGCCTTCCAGCCGCACCGCTGGCGGCTTACCCCGGTGGTCGCTCACATCGAGCAGACCGGCCTGGACGCCGCCCCCATCGTGGCCTTGCTGACCTTCCTGGTAGGCGCGGTGGTGGCGTTTCTCGGCGCCACGGTGCTGGCTGCCTTTGGCGCGACCATCTTTACCGTCGACCTGGTGGCGTTCTCGTTTCTGCGTGAATTCGCCGTGCTGTTGACCGCCATCCTCATGGCCGGCCGCACGGCCAGTGCCTTCACCGCGCAGATCGGCTCGATGAAGGCCAACGAAGAAATCGACGCCATCCGCACCCTGGGCCTGAACCCGATGGAGCTGCTGGTCGTGCCCCGGGTGTTGGCCCTGCTGATCTCGTTGCCGCTGCTGACCTTCCTCGCGATGATCTGCGGCATCGTCGGCGGCGCAGTGGTCTGCGCGCTGTCGCTGGACATCTCACCGGCCATGTTCCTGTCGCTGCTGCAAACCGACATCGGTGTGCAGCACTTCCTCGTCGGCCTGGCCAAGGCGCCGTTTTTCGCCTTCCTGATCGCGGCCATCGGCTGCCTTGAAGGCTTCAAGGTCAGTGGCAGTGCAGAATCCGTAGGGGCACACACCACCTCGGCAGTGGTGCAGTCGATTTTCGTGGTCATCGTGCTGGACGCGGTGGCGGCACTGTTCTTCATGGAGATGGGCTGGTGAGCGGGCGCGAAACAGTCATCGAGGCCCGGGGCATCTGTAACCGCTTCGGCAGCCAGAGCGTGCATGAAAACCTCGACCTGGACCTGTACCGGGGCGAGATCCTGGCCGTGGTCGGCGGCTCGGGTAGCGGCAAATCGGTGCTGCTGCGCAGCATCATTGGCCTGCGCCGGCCCAACGAAGGGCAGATCAAGGTATTCGGCCAAGACCTGGCCGAGCTGCGCGAAGAGCAGCGTTCATTGGTCGAGCGGCGCTTCGGCGTGCTGTTCCAGAAGGGTGCGCTGTTCTCGTCACTGACCATCACCGAAAACGTCGCCTTGCCGCTGATCGAGCATGCTGGTTTGTCCCGCGCGGATGCCGAGCACCTGGCCGGGGTCAAGCTGGCCTTGGCCGGGCTGCCGATTTCGGCCGCCGACAAATACCCGGCCTCGCTGTCCGGCGGCATGATCAAGCGCGCGGCGCTGGCACGCGCCTTGGCCCTGGACCCGGACATCCTGTTCCTCGATGAACCCACCGCGGGCCTCGACCCGATCGGCGCCGCCGCGTTCGATCAGTTGATCCTGACCCTGCGCGACGCACTGGGCCTCTCGGTGTTCCTCATCACCCACGACCTGGACACCCTCTACACCATCACCGACCGCATCGCGGTGCTGTCGCAGAAGAAGGTGCTGGTGGCCGGCCCCCTGGCCGAGGTCGAGCAAGCCAACGACCCCTGGATTCAAGAATACTTTCACGGCCCCCGCGGGCGTGCAGCCGAACAGGCCGCCGCCCGCCCGAGGCAGGAGCGCTGAACGATGGAAACCCGAGCACATCATGTCCTCATTGGCCTGGTCACCGTCCTGGTGGTGGCCGGTGCCATGCTGTTCGGCCTGTGGCTGACCAAGTCCAGTGTCGACGATGCCTTCAAGGATTACGAAGTGGTGTTCAACGAAGCCGTCTCGGGCCTGTCCCGGGGTAGCCCAGTGCAGTACAACGGCATCAAGGTCGGCGACGTGTCGACCCTGCGCCTCGACCCCAAAGACCCGCGCCGCGTGCTCGCCCGCGTACGGCTGAGCGGCGATACACCGGTCAAGGAAGACACCCAGGCCAAGCTGACCCTGGCCGGGGTCACCGGCAACTCGTTCATCCAGCTCAGCGGCGGCACGCCCCACAGCCCGGAGCTCAAGGGCAAGGACGGCAAGTTGCCCGTGATCATCGCGTCGCCTTCGCCGATCTCACGCCTGCTCAACGACAGCAGCGACCTGGTGACCAACATCAACCTGCTGCTGCACAACGCCAACCAGATGTTCTCTGACGACAACATTGGCCACCTCAGCAGCACCCTGGCCAACCTCGACAAGACCACCAGTGCCTTCGCCGGCCAGAACGGCGGCATTGCCCAGGCCATCGAACAACTGGTGCAGGTTGGCAAACAGGCCAGCGCCACCCTGGCCGAAACCCAGACACTGATGCGCAACGCCAACGGCCTGCTCGGCAGCGAAGGCAAGCAAGCCATCGGCAATGCCGGGCAGGCCATGCAGTCGCTGGCCGACAGCACGGCAACCATCAACCAGCTGCTCAAGAACAACAGTGAGGCCATTGGCGACGGTGCCCAGGGCCTGAACCAGCTAACCCCCGCAATCCGCGAGCTGCGCGAGACCCTCAACGCACTGAAGGGCATTTCCCGGCAACTGGAGGCCGACCCAAGCGGCTACCTGCTCGGCCGCGACAACAACAAGGAGTTCCAGCCATGAAACCTTCGCTGCGCCTTTTGGCCCTGGCGGCCGCGATGAGCCTGGCCAGTGCCTGCTCGATCCTGCCGCCAAGCGAACCTGTGGACCTCTATCGCCTGCCCGTGAACCAGCCAAGCCGCGTTGCCACGCCGCTGGACTGGTCGCTGCGGCTGAACAAACCGCTGGCCAGCGAAGTGCTGGCCGGCCCACGGATCACGGTGATTCCACAAGGGGACGTGGTCAGCAGCTACAAGGGCGCACGCTGGAGCGACGCTGTGCCGGTACTGTTACGCAACCGCCTGCTCGACGGGTTCCAGCGTGACGGCCAGGTGCAGCGCCTGAGCGCCGACGACAGCAACCTGCAGGCTGACTACGAGCTGGCCGGCGAACTGCAGGCGTTTCAAAGCGAGTACCGCCCGGACGGGGCAGTGGAGGTGGTGATTCGTTACGATGCGCGGCTGGTCCAGGGCCGTAGCCAGCGCATTCTGGCCAGCAAACGGTTCGAAATCCGCCGGCCGTTGGCCGACAAGCAGGTCGCGGCTGTCGTCGCAGGCTTCGGCGCGGCCAGCGACCAGCTGGCAGGGCAGGTGGTGGCCTGGACAGTCGCCCAGGCCGCGCAGGCTCAGCCGAAGAACCAGTAGCAGACGAAGATCGCCGCGACCACCCCGGAGAACTCCGCCAGCAGTGCGCAACCGACCGCGTGGCGCACCCGCTGGATGCCCACCGCACCGAAGTACACCGCCAGCACATAGAACGTGGTCTCCGTACTGCCCTGGATGGTCGCTGCGACCAGCGCCGGGAAGCTGTCCACGCCTTGCGTCTGCATGGTCTCGATCAACATCGCCCGCGCGGCACTGCCGGAGAACGGCTTGACCAGCGCGGTGGGCAGGCCTTCGACGAAGCGTGTATCCAGGCCCATCCAGTTCACCGCATGGCGAATGCCATCCAGCGCCAGCTCCAGGGCGCCCGAGGCGCGCAGCACACCCACCGCCACCAGCATGGCCACAAGGTAAGGCAGCAGGTTCTTGGCCACGTCGAAGCCTTCCTTGGCCCCTTCGACAAAGGCTTCGTACACCTTGACCCGCTTCAGCGCGCCGATCACTAGAAACAGCATGATCACGCCAAACAGCGTGAGGTTGCCCAGGATCGACGACAGGCTCGACAGCGCGGCCGCCGACAAGGTGCCGAGAAAGGCCATGAAGCAGCCCAACAGCAGCGCACCGGGGATCAGATACGCCAGCACCACCGGGTCCCACAAACGCAGGCGCTGCATGACGGCCACCGACAGCAGGCCGACCAGGGTCGACACGCTGGTGGCCAGCAGGATCGGCAGGAACACCATCGTCGGGTCGGCCGCGCCTTGTTGCGCGCGGTACATGAAGATGGTCACCGGCAACAGGGTCAGCGACGAGGCGTTAAGCACCAGGAACAGGATCTGCGCGTTGCTCGCGGTGGTGCTGCTGGGGTTCAGCTCCTGCAGCGCCCGCATGGCTTTCAGGCCGATCGGCGTGGCCGCGTTGTCCAGGCCCAGGCCATTGGCGGCGAAGTTCATGGTGATCAGGCCCAGGGCAGGGTGGCCCTTGGGTACCTCTGGCATCAGCCTGGCGAACAGCGGGCCAAGCACCTTGGCCAGCCATTCGACGATGCCGGCCTTCTCGGCGATTTTCAGAAAGCCCAGCCACAAGGTCAGGGTGCCGAACAGCAGGACCATCACCTCCACCGACAGCTTGGCCATGGCAAAGATGCTCTCGACCATCGCCGCGAAGATGCCAGCGTTACCGCCGATCAGCCATTGGGCCAGGGCGGACACGGCCGCCACCAGGAAAAAGCCGAGCCAAAGGCCGTTGAGCATCCGTGTGTTCCCCCTGAAAAATGCCCGAATGATAGCGTATCGAGCTGTTCATTAGCGCCAAACGTAGCCCACCCCCTGTAAGAGCAGCACAAGGCTGCTCCCACAGTGTCCGCACATGCCCTGTAAATAGGGGCATGACGCGGTCGGTGTAGGAGCGGCCTTGCATCGCGAAAGGGGCGCAAAGCGCCCCCGGCAATCCCACAGGCAATAAAAAGCCCCGACAAGTCGGGGCTTTTTGCTCAACGCTTTAGCTTCAGCGTTTGGCGGTCTGGCCAACCACTGCAGCTTCCTGCTTGTCAGCCATCAGCGAGGCGTAGTACTGCTCGCCCTTGGCAGCGTCGTACATGCCTTCCCAACGTGCGATAACCAGCGCGGCCAGGGCATTGCCGACCACGTTCAGTGCGGTACGGGCCATGTCCATGATGCGGTCGACACCGGCGATGAAGGCCAGGCCTTCCAGCGGGATGCCTACGCTGCCCAGGGTCGCCAGCAGTACCACGAAGGATACGCCCGGTACACCGGCAATGCCTTTGGAGGTGACCATCAGGGTCAGGACAAGCAGCAGCTGCTGGCTCCACGACAGGTCAATGCCGTACAGCTGGGCAATGAAGATTGCCGCGATGCTCTGGTACAGGGTCGAACCATCGAGGTTGAACGAGTAGCCAGTCGGTACCACGAACGAGCAGATCGACTTCGGCGCACCGTACTTCTCCATCTTCTCGATCACCCGTGGCAGCACGGTTTCGGAGCTGGAGGTGGAGTAGGCCAGGATCAGCTCATCTTTCATGATGCGCATGATCTTGATCACCGAGAAGCCGAACACGCGCGCCACCAGGCCCAGCACCATGAAGGCGAAGAAGGCGATGGCGAAGTACACCAGCAACACCAGCTTGGCCAGCGGCAGCAGCGAGCTGAAGCCAAAGTTGGCGACGGTCACGGCGATCAGGGCAAATACGCCAATCGGGGCGTAGTTCATGATCATGTGGGTGACCTTGAACATGGTCTCCGACACAGCCTGGAAGGTACGCACCAGCGGGTCGCGCAGTTCTGCCTGCAGGCTCGACAGGCCCAGGCCGAACATTACCGAGAAGAAGATGATCGGCAGCATTTCGCCACGCATCAGCGCTGCGAAGATGTTCGACGGGATCAGGTTCAGCAGGGTTTCGATGAACGCGTGCTCATGCTGCACTTCGGCCGCGGTGGCCTGGTACTTGGAGATGTCCACGGTACCCAGGGTGCTCATGTCGATGCCGGCGCCCGGGTGGAACAGGTTGGCCAACACCAGACCGACGACGATGGCGATGGTGGTCACCACTTCGAAGTAGATGATGGTCTTGAGGCCGATGCTGCCCAGTTTCTTCGCGTCGCCAACTCCGGCGATGCCCACGATCAGCGACGAAATCACGATCGGGACGACGATCATCTTGATCAGGCGAATGAAGATGTCACCAGCGGGCTGGAGGACGTTGCTGATCCACCATGCCTTTTCCGCACTGAAATGATTCAGTAGCGCGCCGATTGCAACGCCCAGGACCAGACCGATAACGATCTGCCAGGCGAGGCTCAGTTTTGCCTTCTTCATGTCTTTACCCTTTGTTCTAGTGGTCATGGGCGTCGAACGAAAACGCGCGTAACAGAGCCGTTGGCAACGTCACGGTGAGCGAAAAAGCTTCCGTCCGGCGACCTCATGTAAGGACACCGCGAGCGAGCGACAGGGCGCTCGGGCCAGCGAAAAGGCGGCAACTATTGCGATGGGGAAGGGGGAAATCTAATGCCGGAAACGCATACCCCATGCCGATACTGCATAACGGTTTGCGCTGAAAATGGCATGCCGCAAGTGCTTGATTTATAACGTTCGGAAACCCGAACAAGACCAAAGCGCCATTTTTGGGCCGATATGGCAGTGCATAGGGAGGGGAATGAATGGCTTGTTCGACAATCCGAATGGCCGAAATGACACTTGCGGCAGCGGCATCGAACGGAAAAAAAATGTGATGTACGGTCGAGACAAAATGTGTCCCGAAGCGAAAAACACGCAAGAAGGGCCATTGGACGATGGCATTGATGAAATGGCTGATGGCTCCTCGGAAGTCAGGTCGGTGCGGTGTCCCCGATGACACCCCCGACCTGAGGCTTCCGATTCCGCCTTTCCTGACCCGGCCCAATACTGGAGGCACTCCCTGTACCCCTAGGCCACTCCGATCTTGCAACAATCAGAACAGCCCGGCCCCATGGTCATGTGCTGCCCCTCCTCGGGGCGGCGCATCATAGAAGCCTGAACTATAAAAAGGTTCAGCTTCTATTACGTGACAGTGCGTTACCGTTCATCAGCACTGGCTAAAAGCTCAGTACCATTTCGGGTCACGCTTGAGTTGCTCGCGCAACATCGCCTTCATGCCGTCATCCGGCTTGCCAAGCCAGCGGTACTGCGCATGACGGGTAGGCGACTTATCGCTCGGCAAGCCTTCGGGTACCTCCACGAGCATCCCGTAGGCATCGTCCTTGTCCCAACTGAACGCCACGATCAGGCGTTTGTAGGTGCAGTTGTCCGCCGTTTCGCACAGGGGGCCGACCAGGTACTGATCGCCGTCCTCGGTGACTGCCGACATCTGCTCCTGGGCACTGCCGGTGAGGTTGACTACCCAATCGGGCAGCCGTTCCTCGCCCTTGATCGTGTCCTCCCAGGCTTCCCGGTATTCAGGGTCCGAGCCGAGCAACTGGTCGACCCGGACCTGGCCGTCATTGGCCGCCATCGCCCCTGCACTGCCGCCCAGCAACAAGGCGGCAGCCAGGGCAGTGCAAAGCTTCCTGCTCATCGTCAACCTCGACCACGTCCAAAGAAGAAGGAGGCTACGAACAGGACCAGGAAGACGATGAACAGGATCTTCGCGATACCCGTGGCGGCGCCAGCGATACCACCGAAGCCCAGTACGGCGGCGACAATGGCGATGATGAGGAAAGTGATAGCCCAACTCAGCATGGTGGTTCTCCTTTCTTTTTTGAAATCAATCCGGCCCTAGGCGTCCAGGACAGGCTCAGAACACCCAGCGATCCTGGGGTACGACAGTTTCTACGGTGGCCGGCGAGGCATTGGCCTTAGGCGAAGGCAGCGGGTCAGCCGCCCTGACCAGGGTGCTGGCACGGGTTGCCTGAATCTGCGTCAACAGCGCGGTCTGCGCCGCCACTTGATCTGCCAGACGCGCGGTCTGCCAGCTGTAGTAGAAGAGGCCGGCGGCCAAAGTCATCAGCAGCGCCATGCCGAGAAACAGGAACTGGCGCAAAGGCAGTGCGGCGTTCTGCGAGCGGTTGACAGATTGGCGGTTCATGCCGGCTCCTCCTGCTGTAATTGTTGTTCAAACCTGAACAGGTAATTGCAGCCTGCATGCCAGCCTTTGAATTCAATAAAATTCCTTTAAAATCATATACTTAAGATAATCACGCATGGCACCGAAGGACGTATCCTGCACGATGCCGTCCCTGGCGTCGTGCGAATTGCACGATCAGCCCTCGACCTTGGTCGCGACCTTGAGCAGGTCGGCGTCCACACCGCGCACGCCGATGATCTGCCGGGCGATCTCCACGGCGATGGTTTTCTGCTCGCTGCTGACCACCTCTCCCGACAGCCGCACCAGGCCCTCTTGGCTGGCCACCTTGAGGTTCAGGCCATCGAGGTTACGGCTGAAACGGAAGCTGTTCTGGATCTTGTCGACGATCCAGCTATCGCTGGGTTGCGGCCCGGTCGGGGCACCCACCGGGTTCTCGCGAGCCTTGGCCATGGCGGCGGTATCCAGGCTGACCAGGTTGTTGACCAGGTGCACGCCGTCGGTGGTTCGCGCCACCACCCCGGCTAGCTCCTTGGCCTCTGCGCTGTCGACCCTGCCGCGAAGCGTCACCACGCCATCGCTGCTTTGCACCTCGATAGGCGCTTTCTCGGTCGTGCGGCTCCACAGCAGCCGTGCCCTGATCACAGCAGCCAACGTTGCATCTTCCAGCCGCTGTGCATAAGCCCGCAGTTCCAGCGGGCGCTCCACCAGCTGGGCATTGACCTTCAACTGGTTGTCGACCTGTTCGATACCGCGGGTAGCCAGGGCAACATGCTCGGCCAACTGGCGCTCGACATCGTTCTCGACCTCACCGGTCAGCCGCGCCTGCTGGCCGTCCACCTCGACATCGATGCGAAACGGGTTGAGCATCCTGTTGAGTGATAACGCGGTTTGCAGTGAGCCCTCCAGGCGGGCGTCCTGCACAGGGTCAGCGAATGCCGGGGTCAATACCGGCAGCAAGGTGGCCGCCAACACGGCCAGTCGTGGGGAAAAGGGCATGGCTGTGCCTCCTTTGTTGGCAAAAACAGAAAATAGTCGCAACCAATGTGCCAGCGCGTAGCTCTAAGCAAATCATCGAGATATCGCGGTTTTCGGGCTTACTTTGGCCATTGGCTAGCATGCAAAGGACAGAATCCTTCAGAATTGACCATGCAACTTGCCCGATTTTTCCCACACTAATTGAAGATCTATCCTAAGGAGCGCAGGAAATGGAATCAGCCCAGGACAACCAAGGCCGCATTCTGCTGGTGGATGACGAGTCCGCGATCCTGCGCACCTTCCGCTACTGCCTCGAAGACGAAGGCTATAGCGTGGCCACCGCCAACAGTGCCGCCCAGGCCGAAACCTTGTTGCAACGCCAGGTGTTCGACCTGTGCTTCCTCGACCTGCGCCTGGGCGAGGACAACGGCCTCGACGTGCTGGCGCAGATGCGCATCCAGGCCCCCTGGATGCGGGTGGTGATCGTGACCGCGCATTCGGCGATCGACACCGCGGTGGATGCCATCCAGGCAGGGGCGGCCGATTACCTAGTCAAGCCCTGCAGCCCAGACCAGCTGCGCCTGGCCACCGCCAAACAGCTGGAAGTGCGCCAACTGTCGGCACGCCTCGAAGCCCTTGAAGGCGAGGTGCGCAAACCCAAAGACGGCCTCGACTCGCACAGCCCGGCCATGATGGTGGTGCTGGAAACGGCGCGTCAGGTCGCAACCACCGATGCCAACATCCTCATCCTGGGCGAGTCCGGCACCGGTAAGGGCGAGCTGGCCCGCGCCATTCATGGCTGGAGCAAGCGTGCGCGCAAAGCCTGCGTCACCATCAACTGCCCCTCGCTGAATGCCGAGCTCATGGAAAGCGAGCTGTTCGGCCATACCCGCGGCGCCTTCACCGGTGCCAGCGAGAGCACCCTTGGCCGGGTCAGCCAGGCCGACGGAGGCACGTTGTTCCTGGATGAAATCGGTGATTTCCCACTGACCTTGCAGCCTAAGCTGCTGCGCTTTATCCAGGACAAGGAGTACGAGCGTGTGGGTGACCCGGTCACCCGACGCGCCGATGTGCGCATTCTGGCTGCCACCAACCTCAACCTCGAGGAGATGGTGCGCGAAAGCCGCTTCCGCGAAGACCTGCTGTACCGCCTGAACGTGATCACCTTGCACCTGCCGCCCCTGCGCGAGCGCAGCGAAGATATCCTGACCCTGGCCGACCGTTTTCTGGCCCGCTTCGTCAAGGAATACTCCCGGCCCGCCCGCGGCTTCAGCGACGAAGCCCGTGCAGCCCTGCTCAACTACCGCTGGCCTGGCAACATCCGTGAACTGCGCAACGTGGTCGAACGCGCCAGCATCATCTGCCCGCAGGAGCGCGTCGAGATCAGCCACCTGGGCATGGGCGAACAACCCGCCGGCAACGCACCTCGGGTTGGCGCAGCCTTGAGCCTGGATGAACTGGAACGCGCCCACATCGGTGCGGTGCTGGCTGCCAGCGATACCCTTGACCAGGCCGCCAAAACCCTGGGCATCGATGCCTCGACCCTGTATCGCAAACGTAAGCAGTACAACCTATGAAGTGGCAGATGAAGCTGCGCACGCGGCTTTTCCTCAGCATTTCGGCGCTGGTCACGGTGGCCTTGCTCGGCCTGATGCTGGGCCTGGTGAGCGTGCTGCAGATGGCCTCGGTGCAACAGCAGCTCGTGCGAGACACCACCCACGCCCTGGAAGTGGGGCTGAAGTTGCGGCAGAACCTCGGCGAACAGCTGACCCTGATCCTTGACGAAGACACCGCGCCGCAAAGCCTGCAAGTGCTGCAAGACAACTTCCAGTCACTGCTCAACCAAGGGCTAGAACAAGGCGGCGAACGCACCGGCTTCAGCAAGGCCAGCAGCAACTACCAGACCTTCCTCGAGGCCTACCGCGACAGCCCTGCACCGGCGCGCAGCATGGGTATGGACCAGCCCCTGGGGGCTGCCTTCAACCAAGTGCGCACCGACCTCATCGACGCCCACAAGCAAGCGCTGGATCACATTACCCGCAGCGAGGAACATACCCGCGATCGCGCCTTGATGGTCAGCGGCGTCCTTGGCCTGATGGGCTTGGTGATCCTCGTGCTGGGTTTCATCACGGCGCACAACATCGCGCGACGCTTCGGCCAACCGATCGAAGCCTTGGCCAAGGCGGCCGATCAATTGGGCAAGGGCGACTTCGACGTAACACTGCCAGTTACCCAGGCCATCGAGCTGAACCAACTGACCCGCCGCTTCGGGCTCATGGCCGACGCCTTGCGCAAGCACCAGGCAACCAATGTCGATGAACTGCTGGCCGGCCAGCAACGCCTGCAGGCCGTGCTCGACAGCATCGACGATGGCCTGCTGATCATTGACCGCCAAGGCCGCCTGGAACACCTCAACCCTGTGGCGCAGCGCCAGCTGGGCTGGAGCGACAGCCGCCTAGGCAACACCCTGGCCGAAGCCTTGCAACGCCCGGAGCTGGAGCAACAGCTACGCCAAGTGCTGCGCGGTGGTAGCCTTGATCGCCCACCCGACGACCTGAGCATCGACGTCGATGAAGAAACCCGCCTGCTGACCTACAGCCTGACACCGGTCAGCCACCCCCAGGGGCCGATCCTGGGTGCGGTGATGGTGCTGCACGATGTCACCGAACAACGGGCCTTCGAGCGCGTACGCAGCGAGTTCGTGCTGCGTGCCTCGCACGAGCTGCGCACCCCGGTCACGGGCATGCACATGGCGTTCGGCCTGCTGCGTGAGCGGGTGAAGTTCCCGCCCGAGGCGCGCGAGTACGACCTGCTCGAGACCATCGGCGAGGAAATGCAGCGGCTGACCCAACTGATCAACGACTTGCTCAATTTCTCGCGCTACCAGAGCGGCCTGCAGAAGCTTGACCTCGCCCCCTGTGCCATCGATGAGCTGCTGGAGCGCGCGCAGCTGCGTTTTACCGAGCAGGCCGCGCACAAGCAGATCGAATTGATCAAGGAGCTGGAACTGCCGCTGCCACGTATTCAGGCCGACATCGCCCAGCTCGACCGGGTGCTGGACAACCTGCTGCACAACGCCGTCCGCCATACCCCCAGCGGTGGCCGTATACGGCTTCACGCCAGGCGGCATGCGGAGCGGGTGATCATCAGTGTCGAAGACAACGGCGAGGGTATCGCCTATGGGCAGCAAGGGCGCATCTTCGAGCCGTTTGTGCAGGTAGGGCGCAAAAAAGGTGGCGCGGGGCTTGGCCTGGCGTTGTGCAAAGAAATCGTGCAACTGCACGGTGGCAGAATGGGCGTATTTTCCCGGCCGGGGCAGGGCACTCAGTTCTACATGGCATTGCCGGTCTGACGACAGGGTTTGCCCTCAAGACTCATCGGTACCCCGCCGCGCCGGCACCGCCCGCCAGCCGCGGGTCACCAGCTCGGCAAATTGACGGGCGTTCAACGGCCGGGCGAACAACCAGCCTTGGCCGTAATTAACCCCTTCACTGTTGAGCAACACCGCCTGGTCTTCGCATTCGATGCCTTCGGCAATCACCCGCAGGTGCAGGTCGTGGGCCATGCGGATGATGTGCGGGGCCACACCACTGCTGGCGGCATCGTGCCCCAAGGCATCAATGAAGGCCTTGTCGATCTTCAGGCAGTCCACGGGCAGCGTCTGCAGGTAGGCGAGGCTGCAATAACCCGTGCCAAAATCGTCGATCAACACTTGGTGGCCCACCGCACGCAGAGCCTGCAGGTTGTCGCGCGCCACCACCACGTCGATCAGGCCGCGTTCGGTCACCTCGAAGGCGATCTGGCTGGCCGCCACCCGGTGCAAGGCCAGCAGCCGCGCCGCCACCCGGCCAATGCGCGGGACCATCACATCACACGCCGCAAGGTTTACCGAGATGTACAGGTTGCGGTGCGAACGCAGCAACTGGCCCAACTGCTCAAGCACCCGCTGCAAGACAAAGTCAGTGATCTGGCGGATCTGCCCGGTATTTTCGGCCAACGGAATGAACAGGTCCGGGCTGGTCAAGGTGCCGTCCGGGCGGCGCCAGCGCACCAGGGCCTCGGCACCGACACAACGCCGTGTGTCTAGCTCGATGATCGGCTGGTAAAGCACCTGCAGTTCGCCCCGGCGCAGCGCGTTCTGCAGCTCCGAGCTCATCGAGCGGCGCTGCAGAATCAGCTGCAACACCAGCCAGCCAATGCAGCAGGCGGCCAGTACGCTGCCAGGGAACAGCAGCCAGAGCATGCCGTTCATGCGCAGGGGCAGGCTAGCGCGTGGCGCAATCAGCACCAATTGGTAATCCGGCGATTTGGTCGGCATGCGGTAGATGAGGCGGTCGCTCAATTCGAGCAGCGACTTGTGGCTGGCCGACCAGGCCGAGGGCGGTGGCCACACCTGCGGCGGGCCTAGTACCGGGATGGCCCGGGTACCGTTGTCCAGCACCACCACTAGGCTGCCACCGGGCGGCAGGTCGACAACATCGGTCAGGTGCCCGCGCGACGTGGACACCACGAAATTGCCACGCCCCAGCATCAGGGCTGCCAGATTTTCGTCGGGCTCGATCGTGGTGTTCAACCAGTAGCTGTAGGTCGGCCCCTTGATGTCGGGCGCGCGCAGTGGCTCGAAGGCCCGTTCATCCCCCCGGTTGGAGCAGGCGACATGGGAATCGACGTACGCGGCTTCATAAATGAAGCGCGAACTCAGGCCCACCTGCTGCAATGCCGCCAGCATCTCTGGGCTGCAGCCGCGCAAGGGCTGCGCCTGCAGGGTGTCGACCCCTTCACGAAGCTGGCCGAATACCTGCTCAAGGCGATCGAGAAAGCGCTCGCCCTGCGCATTCATCTGTTCACTCTCGCTTTGTTTCATCTGCTGCAGGGCAATACCGATGCTGGCGCTGAGCAACAGTGCGGCGCTGGCCAGTGCTGCCAGTGAGGCCAGCATCCAGGGACGGTAAAAAATTTGGCGCAGCGTGGCGATGAGGGCTGACATCAAGGGCATCCAGTTGATTACCAAGGTATAGCAACTGAATCGAGAATCATCCTCGCCGTTGGGCGATTAACGGGTCAAGGGCTGCTGCGCAGCCCATTCCCCATGCATCAACGCATGCGGTTGAGCACTTGCAGCATGGCGGCCGTCTGGGCATCGGGCATGCCATCGAAGCGTTGTGGGCGGAAGCGCATCTGGAACGCCGCGATCACATGCCGGGTGGCCACGTCGAGTTCACCGGTTTGCGCGATCGCATAGCCGAAACGCGCCAGCTCCTGCTGGTACCAGCTCACGCTCGGCGGGTTGACGCTGAAGAAGGCTTGTTGCCGCGCCACTGCGTTAGGCTCGGGCCAGATACCGATACCCGCGTCGGCCAGGCGCTTCCACGGGAACAACGGGCCTGGGTCGAGCTTGCGCAACGGCGCGATATCGCTGTGGCCAACGATATGCCGGGGGTCGATGTTGTTGCGTTTGACGATGTCTTTGAGCAGCGCGATCAAGGCCTGAATCTGGGCTTCGCTGTAGGGGTGCCAGACTCGGCCATTCGGCGTATCGGTGAACCCTGGGTTGACGATTTCGATACCGATCGAGGTCGAATTCAACCAGGTGCGCCCTTGCCATTGGCTGTCACCGGCGTGCCAGGCGCGGCGGCTTTCATCCACCAGCTGATAGACCGTGGCCGGGCCATCGCCGATCAGGTAGTGGCTGCTGACCTCGCCATGGGTCAGTAGCGCCAATGAGCGCTCGAGCGAGGCATTGGTGTAGTGCAGGACGACAAACTGGATACGCTCGTCCTGGTTGGCCGACGGGTGGCTGCGGTCGATGCGCAGGCCCGTCGAGCAACCTGCAACAGCAACCAGCAAGCAGGTGAGCAGTGTTTTTTTAACGGTGGAAAGCACGTCGGCGGCCTCAGCGTGTAAGCGCTACAGTATAACGTGCTCTGAATGGCCTGTGCTCGCCGTGAGTCAGTGCCGCCCTTACCCCTGCTCGACTCGGTTGCGCCCCAAGTCCTTGGCACGGTACAGCGCGGTGTCGGCGCGCTTGAGCACCTGGTCACCGCGCTCGCCGGAGCGGAATGCACCCAAGCCAATGGAGGCGGTGATCACCACGCGCTCGCCTTTGAAATGGAACGGGCAGGCTTCGATGGTCGCACGCAGTAGCTCAGCCATCTGTGCGGCCGCGGCGGGTGAAGTCTGCGGGAACAACAGGACGAACTCCTCACCGCCAAAGCGGGCGATGAAGTCGCGCCCGCGCAGGCGCTTGCGCAGCTGGTCAGCGACGATCTTCAGCACCTTGTCCCCCGCCAGGTGCCCATAGTTGTCGTTGATGCGCTTGAAGTGGTCCAGGTCGAGAATCGCCATGGCCAAGTGGCCGCCGTTTTCCTGCCAGTCGAGCATCTCGCGTTCCAGGTGCTCGCTCCAGGCCGCACGATTGGGCAGGCCGGTCAGCGGGTCGAGCAAGGCCTTTTGCCGCTGCTCTTCAAGGTGCTCGCGATAGCCAAGCGCCTCGTGCTCCATGTTCGCCACACGCTCGGACAGGCCCTGCAGGCGACCGGCAAGTTCCTGCTCGCGGCGATCACGCTCGTGCTTGTGCTCGTCCATGGTCACCAGCAAGCCCTCGAGCCGGTTTTCCAGGATGTGCTTGAGGCTGTCCACGTCGGCGGCGCCCTTCACACTGCTCTGCAGCCCATCAACCTGCTGGCGGAGCTGGGTGTCCAGCGCCTCGGCGGCGGTGCTGTTGTCGGCATGCCCGGCACTGGCTTCGTGCAGGTGGCTCTGGAAGCCTTCCAGGCGCTCGTTGAGCTGTTGCAGGTAGGTCTCGAATTCGTGCTGGCCGCTGTCGGTGATCGCCAGCATCAGCACCGCCAAGTCGTCGAGCACCGGGATCAGTTCGTACCAGTTCAGCCCCCGCGCCACCCGCTCGCGCATTTCCAGGGCCTGGGCCTTGTGCCGCTCGGGCAGGCTGAGGTCGTCGAGCAAGCCGATCAGCGTCTGCTCGATATGGGCGGCCACTTGGCTGTAGGGCGGCTCTACCGCGTAGGGCAGGGCATAGGGGCCATCTTCACCGAACGTTTCTTCCAGCGTCTGCGGCGGTACGGCCTCTGGCGTGGGTTGGCTGAGGGCTGGCTCTGGCTCTGGCGCCTCATCCGGCACAGGCTCGGTTTGTGGCGCGCTTGGCACGTCTGCGGTTTCGATCAGTGCCGGCCCTTCCAGCTCCGCTACCAAGGCTGGCTCAGCCAGTGCTGGGGGTGCCAAGGGCAGCAGTGCGTCTACATCCTCGGGCTGCGGGTCTTCGGCAACGTGCTGAACGGGGGCGGCAACGGGCGGCGCCACGGCCTCAGCCATTGCCACAACAGGCGCCGCCGCCAGTGCAACCTCTGCTTCGTCGGGCTGCTCGCTGTCACGACCACCAAACAAGCGCTGCAAAAAGCCTGGCCGCTCTTCTTCAGGCTTGCCCAACGCATCCAGCGCGCGACCTTGCAGGCCGCTCAGCTCCCCCAGCAACGGGGGCAGCTCACGCGACTGGGCAACCCCGCCGTCGAGTTTTTTCGCCAGTTTTTTCAGCGGCCGCGAAATGTCGCTTGGCAGCGGCAAGCCTTGCAGCTGGGTGACCAGCGCCGTCAGCGCATCGCTGACCTGGTTCATGCGGGTTTCCCGGCGTTGCTCGGAATCCAGCACGGCTTTTTCCAGGCGCGGAATCAGCCCGGCAAGGCCAGCGTCCATGTTGTCGCTGCGGATGACCTCGCGCATTTCCTTCATGCACTGGTCCACCACCTTGTCACTGCCTTCGGCAGCCAGGGTGCTGCGCACCAGCCCACGACGCAACAGGTCGAGACGTGCGTCCCAACGGCGTTCAAGCTTCTCTTGCTGCTCGATGCTCTTAAGGTATTTCTCTTTCCAGCGCTCAGCGTCGTCAGTCATGCCCGGGCCCGCAAACGGTGATGGCAATTAGCTCAAAACCGGCAGCGTATCCACAGTCAATGCATCAGGCAATCGAATCTCGACGGCAACGGGAAGGTGATCGGAAATTGGCTGCGCCAACACCTCCACGCGCTCAAGGGTGAGGCTTGGGCTGAGCAGGATATGGTCCAGGCAACGCTGCGGTCGCCAACTGGGGAAGGTGGCCTCGACTTGCGGGGCAACCAGGCCCAGGTCGCGCAGGGGGGAGTGCTCCAGCAGGTCGGTGGCATGGGTGTTCATGTCACCCATCAACACCTGATGGCGGTAGCCGCCAATCAGCTCGCGAATGTAGCCAAGCTGCAGGGCGCGGGTTTTGGCGCCGAGCGCCAGGTGCATCATCACCACGATCAGCGCATCTTCACCCTCGCCGAAACGCACCAGAATGGCACCGCGACCGGCCGGGCCGGGCAGGGGGTGGTCTTCGAGGTGTTGCGGCTTGAGGCGGCTGAGCACGCCGTTGCTGTGCTGGGCGAAGCGCCCGAGGTTACGGTTGAGCTGCTGGTACCAGTAAGGGAAGGCGCCCAGTTGGGCCAGGTGTTCGACCTGGTTGATGTAGCCTGAACGCAGGCTGCCGCCATCGGCTTCCTGCAAGGCCACCAGGTCGAAGTCACTGAGCAGCTTGCCGATTTTTTGCAGGTTGCTGGCACGCCCGGTGTGCGGCAGCAGGTGCTGCCAGCTGCGGGTCAGGTAATGCCGGTAACGCTCAGTGCTGATGCCAACCTGAATATTGAAACTGAGCAGCCGCAGGCGCCCATCCTCTGGCAGGCCAGGCGCCTGCAGGTGATGTTCGTTGACCTGCGGCTGGTGCAGGCCAATGCCACGCGTGCTTCGGAAGCGGGGCATGGGTACGCCGCTTACTTAGCGGCGCGCTCCTTGGCGATCAGCTGGTCGGCAACATTCAGCACGCCCTCTGGCCCGCCTGCGGTGCCCAGGTCGAAGCGGTACTTGCCGTTGACGACCATGCTCGGTACGCCGGTGATTTCGTACTTCTTCGCCAGTTCCTTGGCCTGGTTGACCTGGCCTTTGATGGCGAAGGAGTTGAAGGTGGCGAGGAATTTGTCCTTGTCCACGCCTTGGGTGGCGAGGAAGTCGGCCATGTCCTGAGGGTCGGTCAGGCGCTTTTTCTGGTTCTGGATGGCGTCGAAGACGGCGGCATGCACCTTGTGCTCGACGCCCATGGCTTCGAGGGTCAGGAACATCTGGCCGTGAGCGTCCCACGGGCCACCGAACATGGCCGGTACGCGCTTGAAGTTGACGTCTTTCGGCAGTTTTTCAGCCCACGGGTTGATTACCGGCTCGAAGTGGTAGCAGTGAGGACAGCCGTACCAGAACAGCTCGACCACTTCGATCTTGCCAGGCACGGAAACTGGAACAGGGTTGCTCAGCTCGAGATATTCCTTGCCGGCAACAGGCTCGGCGGCCTGTACGGCGGTCATACCGAATACGCTGGCGGCGACCAGCGCAGCGCTGAGAATCAGTTTACGCATGCTTTACTCCTGAGCATTCATGGGTCGCCTCGACGCGACCTGTGTTGAGACAGGCCGGGCCAGGCCCGAGTTCTGTAGTGTAACGGCTGCGGACGTAAAAAAGGGCGGTCCGGCCGCCCTTTCATCTTTGGCTTACAACATTAACCGAATGTTAATACGCCAGCTTCTTCGCGGGTTTGCCCGCGAAGCACTCGCCATTTACCTCAGTGCAGGCCCTGGATGTAGCTGGCCAACGCTTCGATATCGTGGTTGCTCAGCTTGCCCGCGATGGTACGCATGGTCATGGCATCGCCATCGTTGGTACGCACGCCTTCACGGAACTCGGTCAGTTGCTTGGTCACGTATTGCGAGTGCTGCCCTCCCAGGTGCGGGAAGCCCGCCAGGGCGATGCCTGCGCCGTTCGGTGAGTGGCAGCCGGTACAGGCGGGCATGCCTTTTTCCAGGTCGCCGCCATTGAACAAGGCGCGACCGCGTTCGACGAGCTTGGGGTCGGCCGCCCCGACGCTACCTTTTTGGCTAGCGAAGTACGCCGCGATATCGGCCAGGTCCTGGTCACTGAAGGCAGCCAGCATGCCGGTCATCTCCAGCACGGTGCGCTTGCCGGACTTGATATCGTGCAGTTGTTTTTCGAGGTAACGCTGGCCCTGGCCTGCCAGTTTCGGGAAGTTCGGTGCCAGGCTATTGCCGTCGGGGTTGTGGCAGGCACCACAGACGGCCGTCTTGGCCTGGCCGGCGGCGGCATCGCCTTTGATAGGTTCCGCAGCAATGGCCGCACCTGCGACACCCATGGTCAACAGCAGACTCACGACTAGTTTGTTCATCAGCTAATCCAACACGGCTAAGGGTGAAATGTTATGTATCGGGACTGCCGCTCATCCAAAGGATGACCAAACGGTAGTCCTCGGCACTGCAGTCCATGCACAATCCACGCGGCGGCATAGCCTTGAAACCCTGGGTCACATGCCTCACGAGTACATCCACACCTTGCGCCAGCCTTGGCTCCCATGCTGCCCGGTCACCCCGCTGGGGGGCCTGTGGCAACTGACCGGCGTGACAGGCCGCACACGTGCGGTTGTACAACACCTCGGGATCCTGTGTAGCCTGTGCGCTGAAAAACGGCAGGAACATACCGACAGCAAGCAGCCATTTCGCCATGCGGAACGACCTTCAGGGTTGGGGGCCGCGCTGCGTTCTGATGCGCGAGCTATTGTTCGACACCCCATGCTCGCTCTCCTTCGCTGGGAGAATGAGCACACAAAAACTGGGGCATTATATACTTCCGCCATCCAAACGGAAACGACACCGCTTGCCAGGCTCGAGCCTTCAGAGTCAGGCAACACCCACATCGGATATCCCATGCAAGTCAAGAACCCCATCCTCGGCCTCTGCCAGAAAACCACATTCGCCCTCAGCGCAGCCAAGGTCGAACAATGCCCGGACGACCAGGGTTACGAGGTGGCTTTCGCCGGCCGTTCCAACGCCGGCAAATCCAGCGCCCTCAATACCCTGACTCATGCCAGCCTGGCGCGTACCTCGAAAACCCCGGGGCGCACCCAGCTGTTGAATTTCTTCAGTCTGGACGATGAACGGCGTTTGGTCGACCTGCCGGGCTACGGTTATGCAAAAGTACCGATTCCACTCAAGCAGCACTGGCAGCGCCACCTGGAAGCCTACCTGGGCAGCCGTGAGTGCCTGCGCGGTGTGATCTTGATGATGGACGTGCGCCATCCGATGACCGACTTCGACAAGATGATGCTCGACTGGGCCAAGGCCAGCGGCATGCCGATGCACATCCTGCTGACCAAGGCCGACAAACTCACCCACGGCGCCGGCAAGAACACCTTGCTCAAGGTGCAGTCGGAGATCCGCAAGGGCTGGGGCGACGCAGTGACCATCCAGCTGTTCTCGGCACCGAAGCGCCTGGGGCTGGACGAAGCCTACCGCGTGCTGGCGGACTGGATGGAGCTGGAAGACAAGCCCGTGGCCTGAAGAAGCGCTTGTAGGAGCGGCCTTGTGTCGCGATGGGGTGCGCAGCAGCCCCGGCAATATTTGCTAAGAAGCTGGAATCCTGGGGCCGCTGCGCGGCCCTATCGCGACACAAGGCCACTCCTACAGGGGGTGGGCAGTGCTTGAGGTCAAATTCCGGGCAAAAAAAACCCCGGACTTCGTATGGGGAGGGGGAAGTTCGGGGTCCAAGTCCGGACCGCTAGGGCGGGGTCCAGATATCTGCCAACACTTAACACAACATAGGAGCATCGAAGGGCTTCACCAGCCATTCAGTTACTCTGAGTTCCGCTTCACCGGTTTAGTTCCGAAGCCCTGAAAACTATTTGCGATAGTTTCATGAAACTCCAGCACTAATGGCATCTAGCCATGCCAGGATCCGCGTCACCACGTCGCAGATCCTACACAGCTTTGCCAGCTCAATCAGTGAGCTTCGTCCCAATTCGCGCCAATTCCTGCCTCCACCAGCAGCGGTACATCCAGTTGCGCGGCACGGCTCATGTGCAGGCGAATTTCATCTTTTACCTGCTCGACCAGCTCCTCACGCACCTCCAGCACCAATTCATCGTGCACCTGGAGGATCACGCGGGCATCCAGGCCGCTCTCGGTCAGCCAGTTGTCCACATTGACCATCGCCCGCTTGATGATATCGGCAGCCGTACCCTGCATCGGTGCGTTGATCGCCGTCCGCTCAGCGCCTTTGCGCAGGGCCGGGTTCTTGGCGTTGATGTCTGGCAGATACAGGCGACGGCCGAAGAGCGTTTCGACGAAGCCTTGCTCGGCAGCCTGGGCGCGGGTGCGCTCCATGTAGGCCAGCACGCCCGGGTAGCGGGCGAAGTAGCGGTCGATGTAGTCCTGGGACTGCTTGCGGTCGACGCCAATCTGCTTGGCTAGGCCAAAGGCGCTCATGCCGTAGATCAGGCCGAAGTTGATGGCCTTGGCGCTGCGGCGCTGGTCGGTGGTTACCGCCTCAAGCGGCACGCCGAACACTTCAGCTGCAGTGGCGCGGTGCACGTCGAGGTTGTTGCGGAAGGCATGCAGCAAACCTTCGTCCTTGGCCAGGTGAGCCATGATGCGCAGCTCGATCTGCGAATAGTCCGCCGCCAGCAGCTTGTAGCCAGGGCTGGCCACGAAGGCCTGGCGGATACGCCGCCCTTCGGCGGTGCGAATCGGGATGTTCTGCAGGTTCGGGTCGCTCGACGACAGGCGCCCGGTGGCCGCCACCGCCTGTTGGTAAGAGGTGTGAATGCGCCCGGTGCGTGGGTTGATCTGCCCTGGCAGTTTGTCGGTGTAGGTGCTCTTGAGCTTGCTCAGGCTGCGGTACTGCATCAGTACCTCAGGCAGCGGGTAGCCTTGCTCGGCCAGTTCGTCGAGTACCGCCTCGGCGGTAGACGGCTGGCCCTTGGCGGTCTTGCTCAGCACCGGCATGCCCAGTTTGTCGTAGAGGATCGCACCCAACTGCTTGGGCGAGCCCAGGTTGAATGTCTCGCCAGCCAGTTCGTAGGCGCGGCGCTCCAGTTCGGCCATCTTCACGCCCAGTTCGCCGCTCTGCACGTGCAGCAGCTCGGCATCCACCAGCGCACCCTGGCGCTCGATCTTGGCCAGCACCGGCACCAGCGGCATCTCGATGTCCATCAACACCGGCTGCACGCTTGGGGTTTTGGCCAGGCGCGCCTGCAGCGCCTGGTGCAGGCGCAGGGTGATGTCGGCGTCCTCGGCGGCGTACGGGCCGGCCTTGTCCAACGGGATCTGGTTGAAGGTCAGCTGTTTCGCGCCCTTGCCGGCAATCTGCTCGAAGGTGATGGTGGTGTGGTCGAGGTACTTCTGCGCCAGGCTGTCCATGTCGTGGCGGGTGGCCGTGGAGTCCAGCACATAGGACTCGAGCATGGTGTCGTAGGCCACGCCGCGCATGTGGATAGCCGGGGCGCCATTGGCCAGGATGTTGATATCGTACTTGGCGTTTTGCCCGACCTTGGCTTTGGCTGCGTCTTCGAGCAGGGGTTTGAGCGCCAGCAGCACAGCCTCGCGGTCCAGCTGAACCGGCGCGCCTTCGTAGTCATGGGTCAGCGGCACATAGGCGGCTTCGAACGGCTCGACCGCGAACGACAGGCCGACCAGTTGCGCCTGCTGCGCGTCCAGGCCGGTGGTTTCGGTGTCGAACGCAAACAGCGGGGCCTGGCGCAGTTTGTCCAGCCAGGCGTCGAAACGGGCCTGTTCGAGAACCGTCTCGTACTTCGGTTCGGCCTTGGCCGCCGGCGCCGCTTCTTCAGGCACGGCCACGGTTGCCCCGGCCCTGGCAGCTTCACGCTGAACGTCGGCGACCCAGCTCTTGAACTCCATCTCGGTGTACAACGCCAGCAGCGCATCGCGGTCTGGCTCGCCGCAAACCAGCGCCTCGACTTCGATATCCAGCGGCACATCGATCTTGATGGTGGCCAGCTCATAGGACAGGAACGCCGCCTCACGGTGTTCCTCAAGCTTGGCCGGCAAGGTCTTGGCGCCGCGGATACTCAGGCCCGGGACCTTGTCGAGGTTGTCGTAGACATCACGCAGGCCGCCACCGATACCGGTCAGCAGGCCGGCAGCGGTCTTCTCGCCCACACCCGGCACGCCCGGGATGTTGTCGACCTTGTCGCCCATCAGGGCCAGGAAATCGATGATGTGCTCGGGGCCGACTCCGAATTTTTCGTGCACGCCGGCAACATCCATCACGCTGCCGGTCATGGTGTTGACCAAGGTGACGTGACCGTCCACCAACTGCGCCATGTCCTTGTCACCCGTCGAAATGATCACCGGCCGGCCTTGCGCCGCGCTGCTGCGCGCCAGGGTGCCGATCACATCGTCGGCCTCCACGCCTTCAACGCACAACAAGGGGTAGCCCAAGGCCTTGACGCTGGCATGCAGGGGTTCGATCTGCACCCGCAGGTCATCGGGCATGCTCGGGCGGTTGGCCTTGTACTCGGCGAACATGGCATCGCGGAAGGTACCGCCCTTGGCGTCGAACACCACTGCAAACAGGCTGTCAGGGTATTGCTTGCGCAGGCTCTTGAGCATGTTCAGCACACCCTTGACCGCGCCGGTAGGCATGCCTTTGGAGGTGGTCAGCGGCGGCAATGCGTGGAAAGCGCGGTAGAGGTAGGAGGAACCGTCCACCAGGACGAGGGGCGCTTGGCTCATGAGCAGAATCAACCTTTTCGGCGGGTCCGGAGCTAGAATAGCCGGATCAATGACGACAAAGGGACAAGGTTATCATGCGTACACTCAATCGCCTGTTACTGCTCGGTCTGTTGGCAACCATGCCAGTCGTCACCCTGGCGGCGGACGACGCCCCCTCGGCCGATCCCGAGGTGACCATTCGCACGGAAGGCGATAAAACCATCCAGGAATACCGTCAGAACGGCTTCCTGTATGCGATCAAGATCACGCCAAAAAACGGCAAGCCTTATTTCCTGGTACGCGCCGACGGCACTGATGCCAATTTCATTCGTTCCGACCAGCCGGACATGCTGATTCCGTCCTGGAAGATCTTCGAGTGGTAAGCTGACGCGTATCGTTCACATTAACCTGGCACTTCCCGGCGGAAGTGCCCGTATGGGCATTTTTCATCATGTCAGTTTTCACCCCCGTGACCCGGCCTGAGCTGGAAACCTTTCTGGCGCCGTACCAGCTGGGCCGTCTGCTCGACTTCCAGGGCATCGCCGCCGGTACCGAAAACAGCAACTTCTTCGTCAGCCTGGAACAGGGTGAGTTCGTCCTGACGCTGATCGAGCGCGGCCCGAGCGAAGACATGCCGTTCTTCATCGAGCTGCTCGACGTGCTGCATGACGCCGACATGCCCGTGCCGTACGCCCTGCGTGACCGTGATGGCAATGGCCTGCGCGAACTGTGTGGCAAGCCTGCGTTGCTGCAGCCGCGGCTGTCGGGCAAACACATCAAGGTGCCCAACAACCAGCACTGCGCCCAGGTTGGCGAGTTGCTCGCGCACATCCACCTGGCTACCCGCAACCACGTCATCGAGCGCAAGACCGACCGTGGCCTGGACTGGATGCTGGCGTCTGGCGCCGAGCTGATGCCGCGCCTGAGTGCCGAACAGATTGCGCTGTTGCAGCCAGCGCTGGACGAAATCAATGCACACAAGGCGCAGATCCTGGCCTTGCCACGGGCCAACCTGCACGCCGACCTGTTCCGCGACAACGTGATGTTCGAAGGCACCCACCTGACCGGTGTGATCGACTTCTACAACGCCTGTTCGGGGCCGATGCTGTATGACATCGCCATCACCGTGAACGACTGGTGTATCGATGAGCACGGGGCACTGGATGTGCCACGCGCCCAGGCGCTGCTGGCGGCCTACGCGGCGCTGCGCCCGTTCACCGCCGCCGAGGCCGAGCTGTGGCCCGAGATGTTGCGGGTCGGGTGTGTGCGTTTCTGGCTGTCGCGCCTGATTGCGGCGGAATCGTTTGCCGGGATGGATGTGATGATCCATGACCCGAGCGAGTTCGAGGTGCGCCTGGCGCAGCGCCAGCAGGTGGCTTTGCACCTGCCGTTCGCCTTGTAACCGAGGCGGCCTCTTCGCGGGCAAGCCCGCTCCCACAGGTACACCACCGCTCGTGAGAACGGTGGAACACCGGTGGGAGCGGGCTTGCCCGCGAAGAGGCCAGTGCAGACCCTAGAGCTGCTCCAGGCACCCCGCCAGGTCGCTTCCCAGCTTCTCCAGCAGGCGCTCATAGCCCTTGGCATCTACCGGGTCCGTGCCACCCAAGGCATCCAGCTCGGCCAACCGCACCGGCAACCCCGCCGTCAGCGTCTCCGCCAACCGCGGCCGCAGCGGCGGCTCGCTGAACACGCAGGTCTTGCCCACTTCCTGCAGGCGCTTGCGCATGGCGGCCACATGCTGCGCGCCCGGCTGCACCTCGGAAGCCACACTGAATACCCCGGTGTGCTTCAGACCATAATTGGCCTCGAAGTAATCGAACGCCTCGTGGAACACGAAGTACGGCTTGTCGGCGATACCCGCCACCCGCGCCTTGATACGCCCATCCAGGGCATCCAGACGCTCGCCAAAGGCCTTCAGGTTGGCCTGGTAACGCGGGGCATTGGCCGGGTCGACCTCAGCCAGGTCCGCCGCCATCTTCGCTGCGATCACCCGGGCATTGACCGACGACAGCCACAGGTGCGCGTCGAGGCTGCCTGGGCGGTGATCGTGGTCATGGTCGTCGTGGTCGTCTTCATCATGCGAGTGGCTGTCTTCACCAAAATGGCGCAACTGCATGCCAGTCAGCGACTGGACCGCAACGGTGGCCTTGTCCCGCCCTTTCAGCACGCGCGGCAGAAAGTTCTCCATGTCCGGCCCGATCCAGTACAGCAGGTCGGCATCCGCGACGCGCCGTACGTCGGAGGGGCGCAGGGCGTAATGGTGCGGCGAAGCGCCAGGCGGCAACAGCACATCCGGGCTGCCTACCCCGTCCTGAACGGCGGCGGCAATCTGCTGCAGCGGTTTGATACTGGTCAGCACACGCACGTCGGCCTGGGCTGAAAATGCGATGAAAGCGACAAAAAGGGCTAGGAATCGGGACACGGTGAATACTCGGCTCGACAGAAACAGGTAACATAATAACGTCTCCATCCAGAACCGTCGCTGCCCATGTCCATCACGCCGCTGGCCAACCGCCCCCACGATCACTCCCATTGCGTACACAGCGCACTGGCCGAAGCCGATGCCTTGTGCACCCGCCAGGGGTTGCGCCTGACCGCACTGCGCCGCCGTGTGCTGGAGCTGGTCTGGCAAAGCCACAAGCCGCTGGGGGCCTACGACATTCTCGCCGTGCTCAGCGAGCAGGACGGCCGCCGCGCCGCACCGCCTACCGTGTACCGCGCCTTGGATTTTCTCCTCGACAACGGCCTGGTGCACCGCATCGCCTCGCTCAACGCCTTCATCGGCTGCAGCCACCCAGAGCATGTGCACCAGGGCCAGTTCCTGATCTGCCGCACCTGCCATGTGGCCATCGAGCTGGAGCAGGACAACATCAGCGACGCCATCATCAGCAGCGCCAAGGGCGTCGGCTTCAGCGTCGAAACCCAGACCGTGGAAGTGGTCGGCCTGTGCAGCAACTGCCGGAGCGCGGCATGAGCGATGCACTGATCCGCCTGGAGCAGGTCGGTGTGACCTTCGCCGGCGAGGCGGTGCTCGACAGCATCGACCTGTCAGTGGCACCGGGCCAGATCGTGACCCTGATCGGCCCCAACGGGGCAGGCAAGACCACCTTGGTTCGCGCCGTGCTGGGGCTGCTCAAGCCACACCGGGGCAAAGTCTGGCGCAAGCCGAAGCTGCGCATTGGCTACATGCCGCAAAAAATCCAGGTGGATGCCACGCTGCCGCTGTCGGTGCTGCGCTTTTTGCGCCTGGTACCCGGCGTAGACCGCGCAGCTGCCTTGTCGGCGCTGCAGGAAGTAGGGGCCGAGCAGGTCATCGACAACCCGATCCAGACCATTTCCGGCGGCGAGATGCAGCGCGTGCTGCTGGCCCGGGCGCTGCTGCGCGAGCCACAACTGCTGGTGCTCGATGAGCCGGTGCAAGGGGTCGACGTGGTCGGCCAGACCGAGCTGTACAACCTCATCACCCGCCTGCGCGACCGCCACGGTTGCGGCGTGCTGATGGTTTCGCACGACCTGCACCTGGTGATGAGCGCCACCGACCAGGTGGTCTGCCTCAACCGGCATGTGTGCTGCTCTGGCCACCCCGAGCAGGTCAGCAACGACCCGGCCTTCGTCGAGCTGTTCGGCCAGAACGCGCCAAGCCTGGCGATCTATCACCACCATCACGACCACAGCCACGACCTGCACGGCTCGGTGGTCGCCCCTGGCACCCATGTTCACGGAGAGCACTGCAAGCATGGCTGATTTTCTTCTTTATGCCCTGCTTGCCGGTCTGTCCCTGGCGTTGGTGGCCGGCCCTCTGGGCTCTTTCGTGGTGTGGCGGCGCATGGCCTATTTCGGCGATACCCTGTCCCACGCCGCGCTGCTCGGGGTAGCCCTGGGTTTTGCCCTGGACGTCAGCCCAGCACTGGCGGTAACCGTGGGCTGCCTGCTGCTGGCGATCTTGCTGGTGACCTTGCAGCAACGCCAACCGCTGGCCTCCGACACCCTGCTTGGCATCCTCGCCCCCAGCACGCTTTCCCTGGGGCTGGTGGTCCTGAGCTTCATGCACGATGTGCGCATCGACCTGATGGCCTACCTGTTCGGTGACCTGCTGGCCATCAGCACCACCGACCTTGCCTGGATCCTCGGTGGCAGCGTGCTGGTATTGCTGCTGCTCGCCGCGCTGTGGCGGCCGTTGCTGGCCGTGACCGTGCATGAAGAATTGGCCATGGTCGAGGGCCTGCCAGTGGCGGGCCTGCGCCTGGCCTTGATGCTGTTGATTGCCGTGGTGATCGCCGTGGCGATGAAGATCGTCGGCGTGCTGTTGATCACTTCGCTGCTGATCATCCCCGCCGCCGCCGCGCAACGCCACGCCCGCTCGCCCGAGCAGATGGCCTTGGGCGCCAGCCTGCTGGGGGTGACGGCGGTGTGTGGCGGCCTGGCCATGTCCTGGTTCAAGGACACCCCGGCCGGCCCTTCCATCGTGGTCTGCGCGGCAGTGCTATTCTTGCTGAGCCTGGCCCTGCCAAAACGCTGAAAACCGGGGTGCGCAACAGCGCACCCTGCAACCTTTTCGCGGGTAAAAGGTCTGTAAGACTTGTTTTCGAGCGTGCGCACCTGGGTGTAGACTTGCTCGCTTTTTGCGCAAATAGAGAGTCGCAGGAATGAAGCCGTTCGCCTCCCGTTATCTGCTTGTTGCCGCGTTTTCCCTGTTCCTGGCTGCCTGTTCCAGTGCCCCGGTCGAACAGGCCGATGCACCTGCCCAAGCCGATGCATGGCAGCAGTTGCAACAGAACATCGCCAGCAATGAGCTGGCTACCGCCGAAGACCAGTTGGCTGCCTTGCAGGCCCAGTCACCCGTTGACCCGCGCCTGGAGCAGTACCAGCGGCAGCTAGCCGAAGCGTACCTGCAGCGTAGCCAGATCGTCCTGCAGAAGGGCGACGTCAACGCTGCAGCCACCGCCTTGGCACGTGCCCGCGCGCTGATGCCCCAGGCCCCGGCGGTCACCGGTGGCGATGCCGTCAGCCAGGCCCGTAAGGCCGAGCTGGAAAAGGCCGAGGCTGCGCTGAAGGCGGCCGAGGCCAAGCCCCAGGCGCGAGTGATCGACCCGACTGCACCGAGCACCGTGATTGCGCTGAAGACCTCGGACATTGCCGCCATGCGCCGTCAGCTCGATGAGATTGCTGCCGATGTGGTGAGTTATCAGTGCGACGTGGTGTTCCAGGTGCCGCGCACCGAGGATGCGCCTTGGTTGAAGACGCTGCTGGAAAAGCGGGTGCACAAGATTGACAGCGGGTTCAAGCTAAACCAAAAGCACGAAATTCAGCGCAAGCTGCCAGCCCAGGTGGTACTGGTCCCGCATCAGCGCTGAACAGCTTCGCGGGGCAAGCCCGCTCCCACAATGCCACCACTGCCCTCGGGAACTGTGGTGCACTTGTAGGAGCTGGCTTGCCTGCGATGGGCTGCAAAGCAGCCCCCCCGTAGGCCAGTACTGGTCCCGCATCAGCGCTGGACAGCTTCGCGGGGCAAGCCCGCTCCCACAAATGCCACCACTGCCCTCAGGAACTGTGGTGCACTTGTAGGAGCTGGCTTGCCGGCGATGGGCTGCAAAGCAGCCCCCCTTAGGCCGGCACCGCCTCAGCAGCCGCCTCCCGCTCCCAAACCCGATGCCCCTCTACCGCTTTCACAAAGGCATCCACGGTTTTCTGGTCATCCCCCAGCAGCAAGCCCTTGTCCTCCTTGAGCCCCAAGCTGCCCAGCAATGCCTTGCCTTCCTTGGCCAACGCGATCGCCTTCAGGTGCTTGTAGCCTTCCAGCAAGAAGTGCTTGGCCAGCCCACTGGCGCCCAACGCCTCCAGCGACGCCTTGCCAGCCGGCACCAGAATGCCGTCGAACATGATCGAAGGCATGCCCTCCATCGACGCATCCACTGGCAGTGGCTTGCCTTGGGCGGTTTTAACCGGCGCCGAACTTGGCCCCAGCACCAGAATGCGCGCACTGTGCGCCTCCAGCGCCTTGACCAACTGATCGACACTCGCCCCATCCACCCCATCGGCCACCAGCACGGCAATCTTGCGGCCTTTGATACCGACACTGCCCGGGTGATTCATCTGGCTCAAGGCCGGTGATTGCGCCAACTTGCTGCCTTTGACCTGCACCGTGCCAGCCTTGGGCGCAGGCAAGCCGAGGTTGGCTGCCACCGCTGCTGCCAGCTTCAGGTCGATGTTGGCCAGAATCTCGTTCACCTCACGCACGCGGATGTGCTCGCGCTCCACCTTGCCCAGCTCGAAGCTGTAGGCCTTGATGATGTGCTGCTGCTCATTGGGGCTCATGCTGTGGAAGAACAAACGCGCCTGCGAGAAGTGATCGCCGAACGACTCGCTGCGCTGGCGAACCTTGACCGCGTCGATGCGTTCCTGATAACTCTCAAAGCCGCCATCCTGAGCCGCGGCAGGGGTTTCTTTCGGCCAGCCGCCGTCAATCGAATTGGGTTCGTAGGACGCACGACCCTTGTGGATGGTCTGCCGGTGCAGCGCGTCACGCTGGTTGTTATGGTTCGGCGCGACCGGGCGGTTGATCGGAATCTCATGGAAGTTCGGCCCACCCAGCCGGCTCAGTTGCGTGTCGGTATAGGAGAACAACCGGCCTTGCAGCAGGGGGTCATTGGAAAAGTCGATGCCCGGCACGATATGCCCCGGGCAGAACGCGACCTGCTCCACTTCGGCGAAGAAATTGTCGGGGTTACGGTTGAGCACCATCTTGCCCAACGGTGTAACCGGCACCAGTTCTTCGGGGATGATCTTGGTGGGGTCGAGCAGGTCGAACTCGAATTTGTGCTCATCGGCTTCCGGCACGATCTGTACGCCCAGCTCCCACTCAGGGTAGTCGCCGGTCTCGATGGCCTCACTCAGGTCGCGGCGGTGGAAGTCGGTGTCCTTGCCCGCAAGCTTTTGCGCTTCGTCCCACAGCACGGAGTGCACGCCTTGGCGCGGCTTCCAGTGGAACTTGACGAAGCTGGCCACGCCTTCGGCATTGATCAGGCGGAAGGTGTGGATGCCAAAGCCCTCCATCATCCGCAGGCTGCGCGGAATGGCGCGGTCAGACATGGCCCACATGACCATGTGCGCCGACTCGGGCACCAGTGAAACGAAGTCCCAGAATGTGTCGTGGGCCGAGCCACCTGTAGGGATTTCATTGTGCGGTTCGGGTTTGACCGCATGCACGAAGTCGGGGAACTTGATCGCATCCTGGATGAAGAACACCGGCATGTTGTTGCCAACCAGGTCGAAATTGCCTTCATCGGTATAGAACTTGACGGCAAAACCACGCACATCGCGCACCGTGTCACCCGACCCACGCGGGCCCTGCACGGTGGAAAAGCGCACGAAAACCGGGGTGATCTTCTCGGGGTCCTGCAGGAAACCGGCCTTGGTCAGCTCGGCGTGGTTGCCGTAGCTCTGGAAGTAACCATGGGCACCGGTGCCTCGGGCATGGACGATGCGTTCAGGGATGCGCTCATGATCGAAGTGGGTGATCTTCTCGCGCATGATGAAGTCTTCGAGCAGCGAAGGCCCACGTGGCCCGGCCTTTAGGGTGTTCTGGTTGTCGGCGATCTTCACGCCTTGATTGGTGCGCAGGGCCTGGCCTGTGGCATCGCTGCGCACGCCTTCAAGGCTCTGCAGCTTGGTATTGGTATTGGCATGATCAGGGCTGTTGACCCCGGCGGCCTGGCTTTCTTTGGGTGCATCAATTTTCTTGCTGGGCATGGTCGGCTTTCCTCATCAGTCATCAGGCATTGCCCGTGAGGGCTTGTTCTATTAGTGACTGGAGCCCGATTGGCTACGTTCAATAAGCTTTACCGGTTGTCGCGTTATGCCCGCCGGGTTGGTGCATTACGAAATAAATGCTAAGAACAGCTATGGGAAAAGGCTAAAATGCGCCACCCCAGCTAACCGCTGCCCCAAATTCCATGCGCCCCACAAGGTTCGCTACGTGATCGAGTTCCAACATGTGCACAAGACCTACCGCGTCGCCGGTAGGGAAATCCCCGCCCTCAACCCGACCAGCCTGACCATCGAAGATGGCCAGGTGTTCGGCCTGATCGGCCACTCCGGCGCTGGCAAAAGCACCCTGCTGCGCCTGATTAACCGCCTCGAAGAGCCTTCGGGCGGCAAGATCATTGTCGATGGCGAGGACGTCACCGCGTTCAACGCCAACCAGCTGCGCGGCTTCCGGCAGCAGGTCGGGATGATTTTCCAACACTTCAACCTGCTGGCCTCCAAGACCGTGGCCGACAACGTGGCCCTGCCATTGACCCTGGCCGGCGAGCTGTCGCGCAGCGACATCGACAAGCGCGTCACCGAGCTGCTGGCCCGCGTCGGCTTGCAAGACCACGCCAAGAAGTACCCCGCGCAGTTGTCGGGCGGCCAGAAGCAGCGCGTCGGCATCGCCCGCGCCCTGTCTACCAACCCTAAGATCCTGCTGTGCGACGAAGCCACCAGCGCGCTTGACCCGCAGACCACTGCATCGGTGCTGCAACTGCTGGCCGAGATCAACCGTGAGCTGAAGCTGACCATCGTCCTGATCACCCACGAAATGGACGTGATCCGCCGAGTCTGCGACCGCGTGGCCGTGATGGACGCTGGGCAGATCGTCGAACAAGGGCCGGTGGCCGATGTGTTCTTGCACCCGCAGCACGCGACTACCAAGCGTTTCGTCCAGGAGGACGAGCAGGTCGATGAAGGCGAGCAGCGTGATGACTTCGCCCACGTACCCGGCCGCATCGTACGCCTGACCTTCCAGGGCGAGGCCACCTACGCACCGCTGCTGGGCACCGTCGCCCGCGAGACGGGCGTTGACTACAGCATCCTGGCCGGGCGTATCGACCGCATCAAGGATGTCCCCTATGGGCAGCTGACCCTGGCCGTCACCGGCGGCGACATGGAAGCGGCGTTCGACCGCTTCAAGGCAGCTGACGTACATATGGAGGTACTGCGTTGATGGACGCCCTGAATTTCTTTGCCAACGTCGACTGGGCCGAAATCTGGCTGGCCACCATCGACACCATGATCATGCTGTTCGGCTCGCTGTTCTTCACCGTGCTGCTGGGCCTGCCACTGGGTGTGCTGCTGTTCCTCTGCGGGCCAAAGCAGATGTTCGAGCAGAAGGGCGTGTACGCGTTGCTGTCGCTGGTGGTCAACATCCTGCGCTCGCTGCCGTTCATCATCCTGCTGATCGTGATGATCCCGTTCACCGTACTGATCACCGGCACCTCGCTGGGCGTTGCCGGCGCCATCCCGCCGCTGGTGGTGGGTGCCACGCCGTTCTTCGCCCGCCTGGTGGAAACCGCCCTGCGTGAAGTGGACCGCGGCATCATCGAGGCTACCCAGTCGATGGGCGCCACCACCCGCCAGATCATCACCAGTGCGCTGCTGCCAGAGGCCCGTCCGGGTATCTTCGCGGCCATTACCGTCACCGCCATCACCCTGGTTTCGTACACCGCCATGGCCGGTGTGGTGGGCGCCGGTGGTCTGGGCGACCTGGCTATCCGCTTCGGTTACCAGCGTTTCCAGACCGATGTGATGGTAGTGACCGTGGTACTGCTGCTGGTACTGGTTCAAGTACTGCAGAGCGTGGGCGACAAACTGGTCGTGCATTTTTCCCGTAAGTAACCCCAATGGGGTCGGCCTGGCCGACCCGTTCGGGGGCCGTCGCGGCCCTCACAAGGAGTGATCAATGAAGAAGCTGCTTGCTGTTGCTGCCGCTGTCGCGGCCTTCTCGGCCCACGCCGATACCCTGACCGTCGCCGCCACCCCGGTGCCGCACGCCGAGATCCTCAACTTCGTCAAACCGCAGCTGGCGAAAGAAGGCGTGGAGCTGAAGGTCAAGGAGTTCACCGACTACATCCAGCCAAACGTGCAGGTGGCCGAAAAGCGCCTGGACGCCAACTTCTTCCAGCACCAGCCGTACCTGGATGAGTTCAACAAGGCCAAGGGCACCGACCTGGTCAGCGTGACCGGCGTGCACATCGAGCCGCTGGGCGTTTACTCGACCAAGGTCAAGAAGCTCGACGAGCTGCCCTCCGGCGCTACCGTGGTCATCCCCAACGACGCCACCAACGGCGGCCGCGCGCTGCTGCTGCTGGACAAGGCCGGCGTGATCAAGCTCAAGGACAACAAGAACATCCTGTCGACCGTTAAGGATGTTGCACAAAACCCGAAAAACGTGAAGTTCCGTGAGCTGGAAGCGGCCACCATCCCGCGCGTGCTGACCCAGGTCGATGCGGCCCTGATCAACACCAACTATGCGCTGGAAGCCAAGCTGAACCCAGAGAAAGACGCGCTGGCCATCGAAGGCAGCGACTCGCCATACGTGAACATCCTGGTTGCCCGCCCGGACAACAAAGACTCCGAAGACATGAAGAAACTGGCGGCCGCGCTGCACTCGCCAGAGGTGAAGCAGTTCATCAACGAGAAGTACAAGGGCGCTGTCGTACCGGCGTTCTAAGCTTCTAGATCACGCTGGATTCTTCGCGGGGCAAGCCCGCTCCCACAGGTACATCGCTAGCCTCAGGCTTTGGGATAATGCTGTGGGAGCGGGCTTGCCCCGCGAAGCTTTTAAAGCCTGTTTAGTCCCGCTTGACCAGCCCCGGCAACTGCGCCACCAGCTTCTGGTTGTTGAACGGCGCACGAATGAACCCGCGCTGACGCCCATCCGGCCCAACGATCGCCAGGTTGCCGCTGTGATCCACGGTATACCCAGGCTTACTGGTATCGGCCGGAATGAACGGAATGCTCAAGGCATTGGCCAGCTTCTGGGTGTCTTCGACCGACCCCGCCACCCCCACAAAATCTTTGTCGAAGTAGCCCAGGTACTGCTTGAGCTGGTTCGGCGTGTCGCGGTTCGGGTCCACGCTCACCAGCACCACCTGCAACCGGTCCACGGCTTCCTTGGGCAATTCGCTCTTCACCTGGCGTAACTGGGCCAGGGTGGTGGGGCAGATGTCTGGGCAATAGGTGTAGCCGAAGAACAGCAGCGACCATTTCCCCTTGAGGTCATCCAGTTGCACGGGCTGGCCATCCTGGTTGGTCATGGTCACGTCCGCCACCGTACGGCTCTGCGGCAAGAGGATGATGCCGGCGTCGATCAGCTCGGTGGGGTTCGGCTGATCGCGGCCATTGAGCACCTTGTTGACGGTCAGGCCCAGGATCAACGCGACCAGGGCGACGAGGATGAAGACGGTTTTCTGGGTTCGGGTCATAGGTTCAACAACAGGTAGTGGTCAATGAGCAACGCGATGAACAGCGCGAACAAGTAGCCGATAGAGTACTTGAAGGTGCCAATCGCCGCGTGCGGCCGGCTGCCACGGTACAACACCCAGGCCCACTGCAGGAAGCGCAGGCCCAAGGCGAGGGCACAAGCGAGGTACAACGGGCCGCTCATGTGGATGGCATAGGGCAGCAAGCTCACCGCCAGCAGAATCAGGGTGTAGAGCAGGATATGCAGCGTGGTGTAGCGCTCGCCATGGGTCACCGGCAGCATCGGGATATCGGCCTTGGCGTACTCCGCTTTGCGGTGGATGGCCAAGGCCCAGAAGTGCGGTGGGGTCCAGGCGAAGATGATCAGCACCAGCAACAGCGGCTCGGCACTGACATGGCCGCTGACCGCCACCCAGCCAAGCAGTGGCGGCGCCGCGCCGGCCAGGCCACCAATCACGATGTTCTGCGGCGTGGCACGCTTCAAGAAGCCGGTGTAGAGCACCGCATAGCCCAGCAACGACGCCAGGGTCAGCCAGGCGGTCAGGCTGTTGGTGAACACCAGCAACAGCGCCATGCCCAGCACCGCCAGTGCCAACGCAAAGGCCAGCGCCGGTAGCGGCGCGACCCGGCCTGTGGCCAACGGCCGTTTGTGGGTACGCGCCATCAAGGCGTCGATGCGCCGGTCTACCACGTGGTTGACCACCGCCGCGGCGCCCGCACACAGGCCAATGCCCAGGTTGCCGAACAGCAGCACGCTCCAGGCAACGCCTGCGCGGCTGGCGAGGAACATGCCTGCCAGGGAGGTGATCAACATCAGCACCACCACCTTGGGCTTGGTCAGCTCCAGATAATCGCGCCAACCTGCCCGTCGTACGCTTAGAAGCGTCGCCACGAATCGTTCCTCATAGGGTGGGAGATATCCACGCCCACCACCGGCGTCAGGCGCCAGCCATGGCCTACGCGCACTTTGTCGACCACGCGGATGCGGTAATTGACCAGCACCATGCTCATCAACAGCATGGCCCCACCTGCGTTATGGGCCACTGCCACGCCAAGCGGCAGGTGGAACAGCACGTTGCTGATGCCCAGGCCGACCTGCACGGCCAAGGCCAGCAACACCAGCCGGGCCAGGCCAGAAAGGCCGCAGCGGTAAAGCTTGAAGCTCAGCATCAGCAGCACGGCACTGACCAGCAAGGCACCCAGCCGGTGGCTGATGTGGATGGCCGTGCGCGCATCGCTGTCCAGCTGCCCGCCCAGGTAGTTGGGGCCGACGTGCTGGGTCAGGTGAAAGCCGTTGCTGAAGTCCGCTGCCGGCCACCATTGGCCGTGGCAGGTCGGCAAGTCGATACAGGCGACCGCTGCATAGTTAGCGCTGACCCAGCCCCCCAGGGCGATCTGGCCGATCACCACCAACAGCGCCAGGGCCGCGATCCGGCGCAGGCTCAACGGTAGTTTTGGCAATGGCGCAAAGGCCCGGGATAGACGCAGAGACAGCAGAAACAGCAGGCTCAAGGTGGTGAACCCACCCAGCAGGTGCGCGGTGACCACTTGTGGCCACAGCTTGAGGGTTACTGTCCACATGCCAAACGCCGCCTGGGCCAACACCACCCCCAGCAACAGCACCGGCAAGCGGTAGGGCTGGCCATCACGTGCATGCCGGCGCACGGCCTGCAACGCCAGCCAGGCAATCACCAGCGCCAGGGTGCCGGCGAAGTAGCGATGGACCATCTCGGCCCAGCCCTTGGCGGCTTCCACCGGGTGCTCGGGGAAGTGCATTTCGGCATGGGCCAGCTGGGCGTCGGTCTTCGGCACACTGATAAAGCCATAGCAGCCGGGCCAATCGGGGCAGCCCAGGCCTGCATGGGTCAGGCGGGTATAGGCGCCCAGTAGCACGACCAGCAGTGCCAGCAAGGTGGCGAACACAGCGAGGCGGAATCCGGGTCTGGCCATGACAGGCTCCTAGCCGATGTTGGACAACTTGAGCAGGTGACGCAGGTCGTCCAGCACGTGCTTGCCATTGACCTTGGCGTCGTAACGCAACACCAGGTTGCCGTGCGGGTCGACGATCCACAGTTGCGGGCCAAGCTCACCGACCTTGTTCAGGTAGCGCTGGGCATCCAGCGGGTAGCGTTGCAACTGCGGGTACTCACGGCCGAGCAGCGCCTGGTAGTCAGCGCTCAACGGCTGCGCGGCAGCCAGCGCATGGCTGGCACGGCCGGCATCACGGCCCAGGCCAACTTGTATCTGCCGGGCCAGGTACACCAGGCGCTGGCAATCTTCGGCGCAGGCCTCGGGCGTGCTGACCAACACTTGCCAGCGCGCGTCCTGGCCATCGATGCCGATATCGCTGCGGCTCTCGCCGTTGCCGATCATCGCGCCGTGGTAGCTGCGGCCTTCGGGCACCCAGAACTTGAGCTTGTACATGCTGGTGGCCAGGATCATCGGGCCGAGCACTACCAGCAGAATCAGAATCAGCTGCAAACGCCCGCGGGTTCTGGGCTTGCTGCGTTCAGGCACGTCCAGTGGACGGGTGGCGGCGGCCATGGTGGTTCTCCTTTTTATCGTTGTGCCAGCCAAAGTAGAGGTAAAGCAGCACCAGCGCGGTGGCCAGGGCAAACCACTGCACCGCATAGCCCAGGTGCTTTTCCGGCCCCAGTGCGACGACCGGCCAACCCAGCCGATAGCTGGCCGGCCCGGGCTCCAGGCGCAGCTCGTGGGCATAGCCTTCACGGCCCAATTGCTGCCACAGCTGGGCGGCATCGATGGCCGTCAACAGGTGCGGCCATTGGCCGCCGGCTGGGTCCGGGTGCAGCTGGAAGGTGCTGCCAGGCGCTACATACACCGACGCGTCCAGCGCCAGCGGCTGCGCCGGGGTTGTGAAGTGCACCGGCACGCGGCGGTCCGGCCACGGCAACCAGCCGCGGTTGACCAGCAACCACAGCCCACTGGCCTGGTCATGGAAGGGCTGCAACAGCTCGACGCCGGCCTCGCCGTCGCGCATTCGATTATCCAGCAGCAGGCTGTGTTCACCATCGAAACGGCCGTACAGGTGCACACGGCGGTAGGCGGCATCGTCGCGTTGCTGCAACTGGGCAGTGGAGAGCGGCGTGTCGAGGCTGCGCTCGGCATAGGTCGCCAGCAGCGCGCGCTTTTCGTCGGCGCGCCCCAATTGCCAGCAGCCAAGCACGATCAACCCCGGTAGCAGCGCAAGCACCACCAGGGTCGGGACCCAACCTGGGCGAAACGGCCTCACAGGCGCCTCGCTATACTTATCCACATCACCGCATCCCCCCGGAGAAGCGCCATGCTCAAGGCCGCGATTGTCCTGATGCTGTTGGCCACGGTTGCCAGCCTGTTCAGTGGCCTGGTGTTCCTGGTCAAGGACGACGAAAACTCGACCCGCTTGCTGAAGGCACTGACCGTGCGCGTGACCCTGGCGGCCCTGACCATCGGCCTGGTGGCCTACGGCTTCATCAGTGGCCAGCTGGTGTCACACGCCCCCTTCTGAACCTGTATCGCCTTGACTGGCCTGCAGATGTGTCAAAGCACATACACAAAGATGAACAGCCCCACCCACACCACATCGACGAAGTGCCAGTACCAGCTGGCCGCCTCGAAGCCGAAGTGTTTGTCGGGGTTGAAGTGCCCGCGCAGGATGCGCACGAACATCACGATCAAGATGATCGTGCCCAGCGTCACGTGGGCGCCGTGGAAGCCGGTGAGCATGAAAAAGGTCGCGCCGTAGATCCCCGAGCCCAACGTCAGCCCCAGCTTGGTATAGGCCTCGTGGTACTCGTAGGCCTGCAGCGTGATGAAGCTGATGCCCAGCGCGATGGTCAGCGCCATCCACAGTTTCAGCGCACCCCGGTGGTCACGCCGCAAGGCATGGTGGGCAATGGTGATGGTCACACTGGAGCTCACCAGCAAAATGGTGTTGATCAACGGCAAGTGCCAAGGGTCGATGACTTCCTTGGGCGGCGGGAACAGTTTCGGGTCAGGCGTGTGCAGCAGCGGCCAGGCAAACTCGAAGCTGGGCCACAGCATGTGCGCAACGCCTTTGGCCCCTTCACCGCCCAGCCAAGGCCCGGCCAGTACGCGGACGTAGAACAGCGCGCCGAAAAAGGCCAGGAAGAACATCACCTCGGAAAAGATGAACCAGCTCATGCCCCAGCGGAACGAACGGTCCAGCTGCGGGCTGTACAGCCCGCCACGGCTTTCTTTCACCACCGCCCCGAACCAGCCGAACAGCATGTAGGCCAGGCACAGCGCGCCGACGAAGAAAATCAACGGCCCATGGGAGTCGGGGTGCCCGGCTTTCATGTCGTTGAACCAGGTGCCAAGGCCGAACACCGTGATGAACATGCCGACCGTCGCGATGATCGGCCACTTGCTCTGCGCCGGAACGTAGTAGTGCTCATGACTTGCCATTGCTGTTCTCCTTCCCTTAACGGGCGCCCTGGACGTCCTGGGCCGCAACATGCGCGACCGGCGGGTGGCGAGCGGTGATGTCGAACAAGGTGTAAGCCAGTGTCAGATGCTTCACGCTGACCGGCAGATCGCGGTCGACGATGAAGCGCACCGGCATCTCGATGCGTTCGCCGGGCTGCAGCACCTGCTGGGTAAAGCAGAAGCACTCGGTCTTGTGGAAGTACGCCGCGGCCTCGGCCGGGGTGATGCTAGGTATCGCCTGGGCGCTCATCGGCCGGTCGGTCGGGTTGCGCGCGACGAAGATCATCTGGTTGACCGCACCTGGGTTCACGTCGATCTGGTCGGCCGTGGAGTAGAAATCCCAGACCATGTCGCTGGCGTTGGTCGACATGAACTGCACCCGTACCGAGCGCGACGGGTCGCTGACCTGGCTGCCTTCGTACTGGCCGCCGGTCTTGCCATTGATGCCAAAGGCCTTGCACATCACGTCGTAGATCGGCACCAGGGCGAAACCGAAGGCGAACATCACCACCGTCAGCATCAGCAGGCGCATGACCAGGCGTTTGAGCGACAGGCCGTTCATGGCTATTTCACGTCCGGTGGCGTCTGGAAGGTGTGGTAAGGCGCAGGCGAGGGGATCGACCACTCCAGGCCTTCGGCACCGTCCCAGGGTTTGGCCGGCGCCGGGGCGCCGCCGCGGATGCACTTGATGACGATGAACAGGAAGAAGATCTGCGTGGCACCGAACATGAACGCGCCGATCGAGGAGACCATGTTGAAGTCGGCGAACTGCAGGTTGTAGTCCGGAATACGCCGCGGCATGCCCGCCAAGCCCACGAAGTGCATGGGGAAGAAGGCCATGTTCATGCCGACGAACGACAGCCAGAAGTGCAGCTTGCCGAGGGTTTCGTCATACATGTGGCCGGTCCATTTCGGCAGCCAGTAGTAGGCCGAGGCGAAGATGCCGAAGATCGCCCCAGGCACCAGCACGTAGTGGAAGTGCGCGACCACGAAGTACGTGTCGTGGTACTGGAAGTCGGCAGGCGCGATGGCCAGCATCAACCCGGAGAACCCGCCGATGGTGAACAGGATGACGAAGGCGATGGCGAACAGCATCGGCGTCTCGAAGGTCAGCGACCCTTCCCACATGGTGCTGACCCAGTTGAACACCTTCACCCCGGTCGGCACGGCAATGAGCATGGTGGCGTACATGAAGAACAGCTCGCCCACCACCGGGATGCCGACCACGAACATGTGGTGTGCCCAGACGATGAACGACAGGAAGGCGATCGCCCCCGTGGCATAGACCATCGAGGTGTAGCCGAACAGCGGCTTGCGCGAGAACGCCGGGATGATCGAGCTGACCGCGCCGAACGCCGGCAGGATCATGATGTACACCTCGGGGTGGCCGAAGAACCAGAACACGTGCTGGAACAGCACCGGGTCACCGCCACCCGCGGCGCTGAAGAAGCTGGTGCCGAAGTGGATGTCCATCAGCATCATGGTCACCACACCGGCCAGCACAGGCATCACGGCAATCAGCAGGAACGCGGTGATCAGCCAGGTCCAGACGAACAGCGGCATTTTCATCAAGGTCATGCCGGGGGCGCGCAGGTTGAGGATGGTGGCAATGACGTTGATCGCGCCCATGATCGAGCTGATGCCCATCAGGTGGATGGCAAAGATGAAGAAGGTCACGCTGGCCGGGGCATAGGTGGTCGACAGTGGCGCGTAGAAGGTCCAGCCGAAGTTAGGCCCGCCGCCGGGGCTGAACAAGGTCGAGACCAGCAGCAGGAAGGCCGCAGGCAACAGCCAGAAGCTGAAGTTGTTCATCCGCGGCAGGGCCATGTCCGGCGCGCCAATCATCAGCGGGATCATCCAGTTGGCCAGGCCGACGAAGGCTGGCATCACCGCACCGAACACCATGATCAGCCCGTGCATGGTGGTCATCTGGTTGAAGAACGCTGGCTCAACGATCTGCAGCCCCGGCTGGAACAGCTCGGCGCGGATCACCATGGCGAACGAGCCACCGAGCAGGAACATCATGAAGGCGAACCACAGGTACATCGTGCCGATGTCCTTGTGGTTGGTGGTCAGCACCCAGCGCATCAGGCCCTTGGCCGGGCCGTGGGCATGCTCATGGCCGTGGGCGTGGTCGTCGATCACTGCACTCATGTCCTGTCTCCTGCAATCCATTGATTGCCGCGAGTAACCCGGTTCATTGCGCTTCTGCCTGCTTGAGCGCCAGCACATCCTTCGGCGTGACCATGTCGCCCTTGTTGTTGCCCCAGGCGTTGCGCTCGTAAGTGACCACGGCGGCAATGTCGACTTCCGAGAGCTGCTTGCCGAACGCGGCCATGGCCGTGCCGGGCTTGCCGTGGAAGACGATGCTCAGGTGGCCTTCCTTCGGCCCGGTGGCAATCTTCGAGCCCTTGAGGGCCGGGAACATCGGCGGCAGGCCCTGGCCTTCGGCCTGGTGACAGGCCACGCAGGTGGTGTGGTAGACCTTGTCGCCGCGCTCGACCAGCTCTTCGAGGGTCCACTCCTTGCTGGTCAGCTCCTTGAGTTTGGCCGCCTCGGCCTTGCGTTCGCCAAGCCAAGTGTCGTAATCGGCCTTGGACTTGACCTCGACCACCACCGGCATGAAGCCGTGGTCCTTGCCGCACAGTTCGGTGCACTGGCCGCGGTAGATGCCGGGCTTCTCGATGCGCGTCCAGGCCTCGTTGACGAAGCCTGGGATGGCATCACGCTTGACCGCGAACGCCGGCACCCACCAGGAATGGATCACGTCGGCCGCAGTTACCAGAAAGCGCACTTTCGCACCCACCGGCAGCACCAGCGGCTGGTCGACTTCGAGCAGGTAGTGCTCGTCCTTGGGGGCCTTGTTGTGAATCTGATCGGCGGGGGTGGCCAGGTTGCTGAAGAACTCCACGTCCTGGCCCAGGTACTTGTAGTGCCACTTCCACTGGTAGCCGGTGACCTGGATGTCGATGTCCGACTCACTGGCATCGTAGATGTCGATCAGGGTCTTGGTCGCGGGGATGGCCATGGCCACCAGGATCAGGAACGGCACCACGGTCCACATGATTTCGACCCAGGTGTGCTCGTGAAAATGCGCTGCCTGTTGGCCTGTGGAACGGCGGTGGACGACCATGGACCAGAACATCGCGCCGAACACCACGATGCCGATGATCACGCAGATCCAGAAGATGGTCATGTGCAGGTCGAAGACGGCGTTGGAGACTTCCGTCGCCCCCGGGTGCATGTTGACGGTCCAGGCGGCGTTGGCCTGTCCGAAAACCGTCCACAACAGGAGGCCCATCCAGACATGTGGATGTCGCATCATTGCGGGTTCCCCTTCTAATTCTTGTAGTCCCGAAGGCGTGGCCTGCGGCAAGAGGGAACGGCGGTCAAGACTGCCTGGCTTCGACGACCGAGCCCCTGCAAAAGCAGACGGGCCTCATCAACGAATCACGTTCAACGGGAGTATAGACAGCGACCAATGGCACGCAATGCAGCCTGTGAAATGAACTTCACGAAATTGCCCAATGCCCTGAAAACCGCGCGCTTGATAGGATATGGCGCAATAGTGGCATACCGATATGCCAGAGCAAGCACACGTTTGCGCGGTTTATAACAAATACGTCTTAGGTATTCTGTATACCGAGCTAATTTAGTGTCTTCCGTTTGACACGTAATGTCCCTGGAGTTGTCATGAACATCGCTGCTGTACGCGAGCAGATTAGCCAAGCCCATCAACACGAACTTGAAACCGGCCAACTGAAAGAACGTCTAGAGCTACAACTGCCGCACTTGCACCCCTCGATCCAGCTACCTGAGCAGGACGCCCAGGGTAGTTTGGCGCGTTTCGTCAGCGCCTACATCGACCAGGTTCCAGAGCTGCTGGAGGCTGCCCACGAGGTAGCCCGCGAAGCGGGGATCGAGTCGCAGATCAAACCGGTACTGAAAATTGCCGAAGCGTATTTCCAGCAGCCGCCCACGGTAATGCAAGGGCATGTCGGGCTGGATTGCCTGCTGGACGAGGCCTACCTGGCGCATCGCCTGGTGGAGGAGGTCAACGACCTGTACATCCGCCACTTCAAGCAGCCGTTGATTCCGTTCGACACCACGATGGCCAACCTGATTGCCCATCAGCTGATCGGCGAGACCTTCGCCAACCAGCTCGATGAAGTGGTACATCATTCGGTCGACGAGATGCTCAATGACGAGAGCTTTGCGGTGGAATCGGTGGAGGCTTATCGCGAGAAACTGAGCAGCCCGGAAACCGGCAACGCCTGGAAGCGTTGGCCGTGCCTGTCGCGTCAGCTGGGTGTGGAGCTGGGCCAACCTGCCTGATACCCCTGTCCCGGCCTCTTCGCGGGGCAAGCCCGCTCCCACAAAGGGTATGCAATTCACCCTGTAGGAGCGGGCTTGCCCGCGAAGAGGCCAGATCAGGCAACACAACAGCTAAATACTAAGCCCCAACCCCCGCCGTCGTCCGCAGCCGCCCCTCGATGCGCCGCTTCAAGCGCCGCTGCTCGATCAACAAGCGCGACCCATTGGCTGCATTGCTCCGGCCCCAGTCCTCAAGCAGTTCCAGGCACGAGTGGTCGATATAGCTGAGGTTGCCCAACGGCACATGCAAGGTGGTCCCCGCCGGCACCGTGTCCAGCACCTGGGTCAACGCCGGCACCTTGAGGAAGGTCGCAGCGCCACTCAGGCGCAGTTCCATGTGCCCAGGCTTGCCCAGGCTCACCAGGTTGATTTTCAACCGCGCCGCCTTGAAGGCCAACTTGAGCAAGGTCAAGGCAAAGCCCAGCAGTACACCGGTCAGCAGGTCGGTGAAAATGATCGCCAGGGCCGTCGCCGCATAGGTGAACATCGGCATGCGGCCATACCGGCCCAACCCACGAAACGCCTTGAAGTCCACTAGCTTGATGCCGGTAAACACCAGCACACCCGCCAAGCTCGCCACCGGGATCTGCTGCAGCACACTGCTCAACACCACGACAAACGCCAACAGCCACAAGCCATGGAAAATCGCCGAGGCTCGGGTCTGTGCGCCGGCCTGGACATTCGCCGAGCTGCGCACGATCACCCCGGTCATCGGCAGGGCGCCGAGCACACCGCACAGCATGTTGCCGATGCCCTGGGCGGACAGTTCGCGGTCGAAGTCCGAGCGCTGGCCGCTGTGCATACGGTCCACCGCGGCAGCCGACAACAGGGTCTCGGCACTGGCAATGAACGCCAGGGCGAATGCCGCCACCAGCAAGGTCGGGTCGGCCAAGTTCATCAGGTCATCCAGGCGGATCCAGTCGATGGCCTCGGAAAGGTCTGCCGGCACCTGCACCCGGTTCACCGGCAGCGCCAGCCACAGGCTGATAGCGGTCATCGCTGCTACGCCCAGCAAGGCACCGGGCACGAACCGCAGCTGTTGCGGCCGCAAGCGCTCCCAGCCCCACATGATGGCGATGGTACCCAGCCCAAGTGCACCGGCTTGCCAGCCGGCCCCCGCGCTTTCCAACGGCAGGGCTGCGGCCAGGGTTGCCGGAAACGCCAGCAGGTTCTGCATGCCCGAAGGCTGCGGCGCCGTGTCGAACATCACATGCACCTGCGACAGCACGATCAGCACACCAATACCCGCCAGCATGCCGTACACCACGGCCGGTGCCGTGACGCGGAACCAGCAGCCCAGGCGCAAGCGCCCCGCCAGCAATTGCAACAGCCCGGCCAGCAGCAGGATCGGCCCGAGCAGGGCCACGCCGTGCTGGCGCACCAACTCGAACACCAGCACCGCCAAGCCGGCGGCAGGGCCACTGACCTGCAGCGGCGAGCCCGCCAGGAAGCCCACCACGACGCCACCGATAATGCCGGTGATCAGGCCCTTGGCAGGCGGCATCCCCGAGGCGATGGCGATGCCCATGCACAAGGGCAGGGCGACCAGAAATACCACCACCGACGCCAACAACTCTCGCGGCAAGGCCGCTTTCAACTGTGTCATGTTCACCGTGTTTCTCCATTTGTCTGTTGCACGGCCATTCCTCTGGCCGTGAGCACGTTGGCCCCTGAAAAACGCGCAGGCGCGGGCCGCCAGCGAGCATGCCGGCAAGGCAATCAGGGAATTCAAGGCAGCCGAAGGCCGCGCCACACCCCTACAGGGTGCAGCCGGCTATCAAGGTTCTAGCGGTGGAAGGGTCGCTTAGTAGCGGCCTCTCGGGGTAGCGCAGGGGATCGGCTCGCCCGCAGCCAGGGGCAGGAAGCTGTCGCTGGCAGCGTCATAGGCTTCGATCTTGCTGGTCTCGATGTCGTAGACCCAACCATGGATATACAACTCACCCGCCGCCAGGCGCGAGGCGACCGAGGGGTGAGTGCGCAGGTGATGCAGCTGGGCGATGACGTTTTCTTTGGTCAGCACCTGCATGGTCTCGTGCTCGCTGCCGCAGGAGCAGTTGTTCTCAACCACGGTGCGTGCCACTTCGGCGTGGCGCAGCCAGGCGGAAACCGTCGGCATCTTGGTCAGCGATTGCGGGTTGAGTACTGCACGCATCGCGCCGCAGTCCGAGTGGCCGCAGACGATGATGTGGTGTACACCCAGTGCCAGTACCGCGTATTCGATGGCGCTGGAGACGCCGCCGTTCATCTGACCATACGGGGGCACCACGTTGCCGACGTTACGGGTCACGAACAGGTCGCCTGGCGAGCTTTGGGTAATCAGCTCGGGGACGATGCGCGAGTCGGCACAGGTGATGAACATGGCGCGTGGCGTTTGCGCGGTGGCGAGCTTCTTGAACAGCTCTTGCTGCTCGGGGAAGACGTCATGGTGAAAGCGCAGAAAGCCGTCGACGATGTGCTTCAGGGCGGCATCGGCGCTCTCGGCGGGTACATCCGGAACGACCTTGGATGGGTCCTTGACGGGCATGATTCATCCTCTTGACGGTGTGAAGGTAAGTCCATTTTACCGGTGAAAGATTCAGGCTATGCAGGGATTTAGATGACGCGCACAGGCCACAGATCACAGTCTTTGTTGACTGATTGCCTACGCTAGCGGGGAAAACTTAACTGAAACTTAATTCGGAGGCTCTAGAACAGGCGTTCCAGATAGGTAAGGCGGGATTTGAATAATAGCAAAAAAACATCAATTGCCTAGTACCATTACTGTAATTATTCACTTGGATTAGTGGTACTAGGGTTACCTGTAGGCGCAGCCTTGTGCTGCGAAGAGGCCAGTAGCCTGCAATGGATGTTTGGTGCGGCTACCGGCCTCTTCGCAGCGCAAGGCTGCTCCTACAACGGCTCGATCGAGCGGCTGGGTTACAACGGCGTTTTTCGCCAAACCAGCCAAGGCTCGACCACCTCGTCCAATTGCGCTTGCGGCACGGCCCCGAAATAACGGCCATCGAACGACAAGCGGCTGTAATCGGAGAGCATCAGCACCTCGTCGCTGCCCAAGCGGAAGTGCGCCAACGGTGGCTGCGGCATGGGGCGGCCACTGGGGTCTTGCTGCAACGGCTGGCTACGCACCTGCAACTGCCCGTTGACGCTGACCCCCTCGGCAGTGATCTGCACGTCGTCACCCGATACCGCGACCAGCCGCTTGAGCAGGTGCATGTATCCCCCAGGGCAGGTTCCCCCAGCCAGGTAGCCGCGCGCGTGCGCTAGCTGAAACACAGCCTCCTGCGGCGGGCAAAACATCACCAGGTCGCCTTTTTCCGGTGCCTTGTCGACCACCCAGTAAATGCCCGGCGGAAAACTGCTGGTGACGTTGAGCCGCGCACCACCCCACAGCACCAGCGGCACTGCGCAAAACACCAGAATGGCCACGACAGCGGCCACGCTCAACGGCCGCTTCATGCCGGCAACTCGATGGTGCGGTCGCTTTCACGCGGTGCCGGCACCTTGGCGCGGGCCAGGAATACCGGGTCCTGGAAGTACAGCGGTTGCTTGCCATAAAACGCCGGGTAGCCTGCGCAATACACCACCATGTCGCCGGCCTCCTGGATATTGCCCTGGCCATCCTTGCGTGGGCCTGGCATGCGCAGGGCCTCGTCGGTGGTCAGCAGCGGCCGCTGCACTTCCTGAAGGGTGCGCGACACCTGGCCCAGCAATGCGCTGGAACGTCGCCCGCTGGTGGTCACCTGCTCTTTGACGATGGTGGTCTGCCCGGTGAGCTTGGACAGGTGCTCCGCCGTTTCCACCCGGTTTGGCGGGTAGGCGTTCTGGATGTGGCAGTTGGAGGTGATGCTCTCGTTCTGCCCGTAGAACTCCTGCAACTGCGACAAATCTTGGATGATCAGGTAGCACTTGATGCCATAACCGGCCACGAAGGCCAGCGACTCCTGCATGATGTCGAGCTTACCCAGGCTCGGGAACTCGTCGAGCATCATCAGCAGCCGGTGCTTGTAGTGCGCCTTGGGCCGGCCGTCCTCGAAGTCCATCTTGTCGGCCAGCAAGCGCACGATCATGTTCACCAGGATGCGCACCAAGGGGCGCAAGCGCGCCTTGTCGTTGGGCTGGGTGATGATGAACAGGCTGACCGGGTCGTCGTGGTTCATCAGGTCGCGGATCTTGAACTCCGAGCGGCTCACGTTACGCGCCACGATCGGGTCGCGGAACAGCGACAGGTACGATTTGGCGGTCGACAGCACCGAGCCGGCCTCTTCGGCAGGCCGGTCGAGCATGTCACGTGCAGCCGACCCCACCAGCGGGTGGTTTTCGCCATCGAGGTGGCCGTAGTGGGTCATTTCCGCCCACAGTTCGCTGATTGGCCGCGACGGGTCGGCGAGCATGGCGTCCAGCGCCGGCAGGCTGGCGACACCGCCCTCGTCCTGCGAGCGGTAGCACAGGTGCAGGATGCAACCCACCAGCATCGCCTGCGAGGTCTTCTGCCAGTGGTCGTTGAGGCCCTTACCGTCCGGGTCGACGATCAGCGTGGCCAAGTTCTGCACATCGCCCACTTCAAACTCGGTGCCCAGGCGGATTTCTTCCAGCGGGTTCCAGCCCACGCAGCCATTGGCGGTGGCCGGCTCGAAACGCAATACCCGGTTGCCGGCATGCTGCTGACGCCAGCCAGCGGTGAGCGCCCAGAGTTCGCCCTTGAGGTCGGTGATCACCGCGCTGTGCTTCCACGACAGCAACGTCGGGATCACCAGGCCAACCCCCTTACCGCTGCGCGTCGGGGCGAAGGTGAGGATATGCTCCGGGCCGTTGTGGCGCAGGTAATGCAGCTTGTTGCGCTTGTCCAGCCAGGCACCTACGTACACGCCATCATCAGCCAACAGGCCGGCGCTCTCGATATCCTTGCGCTCCCCCCAACGCGCAGAGCCATGAAGGAATTGATTGGCCTTGGAGCTGTTGCTGCTGATCATGCGGATCACGACCATCGCCATCATGCCGACGCCGCTGACCAGAACCCCCAGGGAACCGGCGCGCAGCAGGGTGTCCTGGTACTGGTCGGACCAGTTGGCGGCCCACACCAGAATCATCCATGGGGCGTAGACGCCATTCAGATTGGCCCCCAACGCCGCATGATTATTGAACAGGTAGGCGAAGTACTGGGTGGCAGTAGCCAGGCCGGCCAGCAGGCAGAAAATGGCCAGGATGGCCTGCCACGTGTTGCCGCCACTGCGCTGGCCGCCGCGGATCTGCGGGCCCACAGCGTTGTTATGTTTCATGGGTTCGCTCCGTGAACGAAAGGATGGGATAGGGAAGGTGCTGGTTCATGGCGAGGTTGTGCGCGAACGCCCGATGTCTTGGGCCTGGGTACGCCGCTGCGCCTCAGAAAGCGTACGCTCGGCCTGACGTTGCAAGCTCCATTGCTCGACCAGCTCTGGCTGCTCGGCACGCAGTTGGCGCACCGCCAACTCCTCGATGCGTGGGGTGTACAGGCCCATGCCGTGGTGCAGCTCCTGTACCCGCTCCAGGCGGCCTTGCAGTTGCTGCAGCCGCGCCTGGCAACGCTGATTGCCCTGCTCCCAGGCGGCGCGGGTGGAGGGCAGGGCCAGCCAGCCCGGGCGCGAGGCCTGGTTCTGCTGCAATTGCGCCTGTTGGCGGTCCAGCATGGCCTCCAGGCGCTGCTCCAGGGCCTCGGCCTGCTCGGCCTTCTGCTCGACGCACTCGCCAAGTGCCTGGTTGTAGCGTGCTTGCACTGGGCTGGCGTCCAGCAGCGCGGTCTGCTCGGCGGCCAGCGCCTGAGCCTGCGCCTCCAATGCCTGCCCGGCATCGTCGAGCGGCGGCTTGGGCGGTTTAGGCTCGTTCATGGGCATCTGCTTCATATCAGGAAGAGGTATCCGGCCTTGGCCATTGGGATGCGAATCAGCCACAGCGCCAGCAGGTGCAGCGGGTAATAGGCGTAGAACAGCCAGCGCCAGCGCGGCAGGTCAGGCCTGACCCAGCGGGCGGCCAGCAGCACCGGCAACGCGGCCAGCGCCCAGGCATTGCCGTTGATCGGCGTTAACGCCGCAAGTGCAAGCACGGCCCCCACAGCAGCCAGCAGGTTCGGGCGCCGCACGTACCAACCCACACACAGCCCCAGCAGCACGGCCGGCCACCAGAATTCGACCCAGGCACCGCCCACGACCACCACCAGTAACGCCAGCCCCCAGAACAGCGGCCGCCCTTGCGCAGCACGGTCGCAGGCTTCGGTCGCCAGGGTAATCACCAGCAACGTGAAGAGGATGTTCAGCGGATAGCCGCCGTACAGCAGCCCCCCAAGGGCAATGAACGGCGGCGTCGCCAACACCCCGAACAGAAACAGGCGCAACGCAGTGCGCCGGTAAGCACCGTTTTCCATTGTTCCCGGCCGCGCCAGGTTGTACGCCAGCACGACCACGAACAGCGGCATCGCCAAGCGCCCTGCCTCGAACAGGTAAGGCAGGGTCTCGTTGAACAGGTACTTGTTCACGTGGTCGCCGGTCATCAGCAACAGCGCCAGCCACTTCAGCGCTTCTACCGTACCGTCGGCGAGTTGCAGGCGCGGCATCGAAATCACCGACGCATCGCCTGAGAAAGCCCGGTATCGAGCTCTAGCTTCGGCGCCACATCACGGGCCAGGTCGCCGATGCCTTTCTCGTGGACGATCGCCGTGCTCTTGCCTACCTGGAAGTTGCGGCTCGGGTCGACGTCACGGCGGTCATGAATGACGAACTGGTCGGTCTGGCCGACCTTCTGCAGGATGTGGTGCTCGTCCATGTCGACGACCATCCCGCTGACGGCCTTGCGCCCACTTTCCGAGGCTTCACCGATGCTGGCCGACGGGTTCAGGCCGCGGGCTTTGTCTTCCATCGACTTGAATGAGTCACTGCGTTGCTGGGCTTGGGGGTCGACCTGCGGGCCCGGCGTTATCCCTTGTGGAACCGGTACGGCTTGCAGCTTCAGGCCCTCGATGTAGTCCGTGCTGGGCCGCGAAGCCTTGAGCTCGCCGGATAGCGTCGCAACCTGCTCCTGCGAAGCGGCATTCAATTGTGCACGTGCCTGCTTCAAGCTATCCAGGGTCTCGGACTTCGCGTGCGTGCGCTCCTCCAAGCCCAAGAACTGCGCCGACGCCGATAGCGCCTGACGCCCGATATCCGCAATCTTGCCGCCCACACCCTCAAATCCGCGCACCAGCGCACTGCGGCTAAGGCTGTCATCATTCTCGAAGATGACACCCCGACCATTGGTCTCGTGATCGAAGGGGCGTGCCTGGCGATCAAAGGGGTTGAACGTGCCGCGTTCCATCGCGAAGGGCGTGTTGTTAACAGCCTGGTACGAACCGTCCTCGCCACGACTGAACGCTTTGTTACCTTCCTTCAGGCGCGAATCGATCAGGGCTTCCTGGACCTTTTCGGGGCTCTTGACCACGTCGTTGTACTGCTCGATGCGCTGCACGTCTTCCTGCTGCATCGGCTTCATCTCGATGCCAGCGGACTGCAGGCGGTCGTACATCACTGCCAGCGGCCCTGCTGCCAGCACGTCGTCTTGGTAGCCGCCGCCGACTTGCGAGTGCGCGCCAGCGAATTTCAGCTCTTCGATACGCGAGTTGTCGTCATTGCGCAACGCACTGGTCAGGCGGAACGTATCGCGGTATTCGTTCATCGCGACCAGGTGAGTGGTCGAGTCGACGTTCTTGCCGATTTCCAGGTTCTTGCCCAAATGGGTATCGGACTTCGCGTTGCCATACGAGGCGACGGTGTCAAAGATGCCCAGCTTATTCACATGGGCCTGGCCGGGGGGGATCAGGAAATCGCCAGTGGGTTGCCCCTGACCATCCAGTTTTGGCACACCGCGCTCGATGAACTCGTTGGCCAATGCACGGGACTGCGCCGCGCCACGGCTGAAACCGACAATGTTGACGTCGACTTTTTCGTCCGGGTACTTGTTATGAAAGGCTACGATAGCGTCGTAGGCCTGATCGATACGCTCCTGGCCACCCAGCCCGGTACCGCCCTCGAGCAAGGAACGCCCCGTGGTATTGGCTTGGCTGCCAACGCCATCGAAGTAGATTTTTTCCGATTGCCCGGAGCGCTCATTGGCATCGTACTGCTGGGGAGGCTGCCCAGAGTTACGGGCCAGGTTGGTGCCCTGGGCCGTATCCAGTTCATATAGGCGAGCGACGTTGGTCTGCTTGCCTTCAGGTACATCCAGGTCTTTGTTGTTACCGGTGCCATCGAAGTACACCGTAAAGCGCTTAGCATCGCTCATGCCATATCCCTATGGATAATCCCCCCCTTGGGCGGGATCACCTCTCCAAACCAATTCGTATCAGGAACCCTGCTTGTTCAGCGACACGATCAAATCGTGCACACCATCACCGGCGCCATCAATGAAGCTGCCCAGAAATGCGTCACTCTTGTGCAGCAATGGAGAGCCCTTCAGCGAGTCACCTGCAGCCCGAATGGCCAGCGAGCCAAAGGTTTCGCCCATGGCAGAAACACTTTGGGCGCGGGCAGCAGGGTCGTCGTAGGGTTTCTTGAACCAAGTTGCAATCTGGTATTCGACGTTTTGCGACTGGAACGCACGGTTCAGATGGTCGGCCAGGGCAAAGAGCGTTTCTTTGGCCAGCGTAGGATCGACATCATTGGCTTTCAGTACGCCCTCGACCCGCTTGCACGCCGCCTCGATCAAGTCCTCGTGGGTATAGCCCGGCATGGGAGGAAACACACCCTCAGGCAGTTTCATGCCAGGGGTGTAAGGTTGGTACTGGCCTTGATTGTCTTGCATGGAAAGCTCCTTGGTTTGAACTGCAGAAGAGGTGGCAGGCAGGAGCACACAGGCTCCCAGCACGAGAGGGACGAGCGCGCTTAGGCGAAGTCGCATCAATAAGCCCTCATGACTGCGTGGTTTGGTCGTTTCAATCAATCTCTCCTTGCACCCGCCATGCGACGGTTCCTTGTTTCGATTCAAAGCTACTGATGATGGGTTCACCAAGGCATCATCCTGCTCATGTCCCTAGTTGGCGAGACGTCGCTTTCAGGCGCTCGGCTTGTTCAAGGTCACGATCAGATCGTGGACACCATCACCGGCGCTTCGGGTGTAGCGTTCGAAGAATGCTTCGCCCTTGTTCAAGAGTGGGGACCCTCGCAGCGACTGCCCAGCAGCACGGATCGCCAAAGCACCAAAGCTCTCGCCCATGGCGGCAACACTCTTGGTGCGGTCCGTGGGATTGTCGTAAGGCTTCTGGTACCAGGTCGAAATCTGATACTCGACGTTCTGCGCCTCCAGTGCCTCATTGAGGTGTTTGGCCAGCGCGAAGAGCGATTCCCTGATCAGGGTGGGGTCTATTCCCTCAGCCTTCAGCACCGCTTCTGCGGGTAGGGCAGCAGCGCCAATCAAGTCCTCATGGGTATAACCCTTCATCGGCGGGAACACGCCTTCGGGGAGTTTCATGCCTGGGGTGTAGGGCTGGTACTGGCCTTGATTGCCTTGCATGGAAAACTCCTTGGCTTGAACTTCAGAAGAGGTGGCAGGCAGGAGCATGCAGGCTCCCAGCACGAGGGGTACGAGCGCGCCAAGGCGCAGCCGCGGCCAGAGGCGGCTGGGGCGGCGCGATGCCTTGTCGGTAACGGGGGTGCCCATACCGAGAGTGGGTAGGTTCAATCTTTCTCTCCTTGCATCCGCCTCGCGGCGGGTCCCTGTATCGTTTCGAGAGGCGGCTACTGTGACCAGCGAATCCATCATTTGCTCCCCATCACCAGCCCCCGGGGCACATAGGCTGACGTGCCCACGGGTTGCGGCATAACCGGCTGCTGCACGACAGCCGCCTTCACCGCCGGCACTGCTTCGACCACTGCCACGGACGCCTCGGCCGGTGCGCCGGAGAATACCGCGCTCTGCGCCACCTGCTGGGTGGCAAAGCGGGCATCCAACCAATCGGCCCAATAGACAGCGCGGCGCATGATCTGTTGGCGGTAGCGCGCATTGATGGCGGGGGTGCGCGAGTGGTAATTCGCCACCCGCGTCCACAAGTCGCCGCGGTCATTGCGCACGTGACCACGGATGCGCCAAGCGGCCAGTTCATAGGAGTAGCAGCCGCCTTGCTCGACATCCTCAGGGGTGATGCCGTAGCGCGAGAGTTCGCGCAGGTAGGCGGTATTGAACTGCATGGGGCCGACGTCGTAGGTGCCATTGTGGTTGCGCACCCACTGGCCAGGCTTGCCACCTTCCTGGCCGGACACGGCCAGGACGATGTTCACCGGCAGCTCGTATTTGACCGCCGCCATGATCGAGCAGGCGATGGGTTCGCTCAGGGCCGGGGGCGGAACGTCAGCGACAAATGGCATCGTGGCGCGCCTCAGATGACCTTGCCGAACTTGTTGTTGATCGACTTGGTCGCGCCCCGGTCTGCCTTCGGGCAGCTGTCGAGGAAGGACTGGCGAGCGTCCGAGGTCTGGCTCAGTTTGATCTTGCCCTTCTTCTTTTTGACGATGCTGAAGTAGTCATTGACCGGGCCACTGCAGTTATCGACCACACCCGCCCCCTTGAGCTTGCCCCACATGCACAGGACAGTGGCGCAGGGGTCTTTGGCCTGGGCGGGTAGGGCGACGGCGAAACTGACGGCCAGCACGACGGCTGGGAGAACTTTTGCGGTAGTCATATGCACTCCTTGTTCAACTTCTTTCCTGTTTGCTGTCGCGGAAATCCGCCACTTCGGAAGCTGGATCGAAATTACGGCTGGTCGAGCTCGTATTCAGGTTCGAGCTTGCGCGGCTGGAGCCTGGGTTCGAAATCTCAGCAGCGAGCCGCCCGGCTGCTGTCTGATCGATACGCGCCTGGGCCATGCGCCCGACGCCAGCAGCCAGGTTCGCGCCCATGTCCAAGGCAATACGGCCCGCATTGCCTAGCTTGCTGGCAGAGGCTGAGCCCCCACCTGAACCCGTGGTCGTTTTGGCACCACTTTGTTCACCGGATTGGCTACCGGAGCCGGAATCAGCGACGCGCGCGCTAGCTTCACCGCCACCCGACGATTGCCCGCCCCCACTTTCCGCTCCACTGCTGCCAGACGGGTCCATTGAGCCAGAGGAACCTCCTCCGGACTCACCGCCGGACCCGCTCTCAGATTCCGACGATTGCTCTGCTCCACCGCCAGAAGATTGGCCGCCAGCAGAGGACATCGCTGCCATCGCCGAGCTTGCTACGCCACCGTCCATACCCCCGGACGCAGCGCTGGCAAGGCCCATTGCGGAGCTCAATGGGCTTGCACTGCTACCGCTGCCTCCGTTGCTGCTGCCACTGCTTCCACCGCCACCAAACATCCCGGACATGCGTGAAACAATGTCAGAGCCCGACGCCACATTCGACTGGGCGCTCTTGAAGGCTGAATACATGGATTGTGCACCGCCAGCAGCGTTGGCCATGCCGGATGCAATCGCCGATGCGCCACCGCTCATTATCGATGCACCTGCCGAAGCAGCCATTGCAGCAGCACCCGCCAGTGTTGCAATGCCCATCGTGTTGCCAATACCGCCGCCGCCTACGCTCGACCCGTTGATGATGCCTGCCAAGACGGGCGGGATCTTGGCGACGAGCGCCATCAGGACGACGCAACACACAAGCAATGCCGCCATCGCTTTGAGGTTGGTGCCATTGATGTCAGCCGACAGCGCTGCGTAGTACTGGTCAAGGAACGTCTTGCCAACGGACAGCAGCAGCAACATCGCAAGAATCTGGACAGCCATGCCCAGCACAGTCTTGAAATAGTTGATCGCCATATCCGATGTCCAACGGGCACCGCCGAACCCCAGGAAAAATATGCCTGCGTAGGCCAGTACCCAGGCCGAGACCGTCAACAGCAACATATTGATGGCGATCACGACCAAGACCATCAAAATCGCCAAGCCCATGACTACGCCCGCGATACTGAAGGCAATCTTGCTGGGCCACATCGACATGTTGTCGACGATCTTGCCGAAGATATCGAAGCCCAGCTGGACGATTTCCGATGGGCTCAGGCCGAACTTGTCGTTATAGACCGGTAGCCCGCCTGCCTGTGAGCCCAGCTTGGAGAGCGACTTGACCAACGAGTCGGCGAAATTAGGGCCGTTGGTGAGGAGCCAAAAGTAAAAACCGACAAACATGATGAAGCGCAGCATCTCGGCGAAGAATTCACCAATGTCAGCTTTACGCAATGCCATCAGGCCAAACGTCCAGACCATGCTGATGACAGCCAGTGTCCAGAATAAGCGCGTTGCGGCCTGCAGGATAATGGTTCGCCATCCTTTGGCCGCATCGCTGAAGCGCTGAAGAATGGTATCGAAGAAGCCAATGTCAGGGGCCGAGTCCGCCGCATTGGCGTGTACAGCCAGAAGCAGTAACGCAGCCCCCAACACCAGGGAGGCCACGGACATAGATCCATTCTTGAGTTTCATAGCTTCCATTCAATCCGATCAGAAGGTCTGGGGCACACGATGCTTGTAACCACCACGGGTCATGCAACGCTCCACCAACGAGTCCCGGGTCTTGCCAGCCGCAAGTGTCTTCCAGTACTGCGGCGTGCACGTTTCCGAGCTCGCTTCTATCAGCTGCTCCTCTTTTTCCAGGCATCCCGCCAGCAGTGCTGCACCCAGCAGCACTAGCCAGCGGAACCGGATCGCGAACACGTGACGTATCACCGCGTCATGCACCCTTCTACCAAGGTGTCGCGTTTGGCATCCTCAGGCAGCGTACGGACATGGTCGGGGGCGCAGTTCTTGTCATTGACCTCGTAGTCGGCGTTATTGCCGCAGGCGCTCAGCGCAAATACGGCCATCAGCGTGGCTACAGACTGTACGATCATCTTCATAGTGTTTATTCCTTACCAAGTTTGTGGGCTGGTTTTCTTGAAACTACCGCTGGTCATGTTGCGCTCCGCTGCGGTGTCTCGCGCTTGCTGGTCCTGCTCTGCGGCCGCTTTCGCAGCCATTGCATTTTGCTGGGCGAGCATCAGGCCACGAATCTGCAGCAGCTGATTCGCCTGTTGGCTGGCAATCTGGCTCGCATACTGAATCGCCTTGACCTGGCCATCTGCAGTGCTGGCTGCGCCCTGAAGCTGTTCAAGCCGTCGTGCGTCAGACTTAAGGTTTTCCTGTTGCTGGGCAATGCCCTTGAACATCGCAGCGTTGGCCTCTTTTTGCGCCTCAGAATGCGTGTCTTCAACGCGCTCGATGGCCGCTTTTTCGCTCTCTGAACACCCGCCCAACTGGAAGCAGGAAGAGCTGCGATAGTAATTAACGTCCTGGAACTTACTCAGGTAGGAATCCAGGCTTCCCGCTTGAGCTGTGTAGTAGTTGAGCATGTCCTGAGCTTGCATCAACTTGTTTATCGTCGAGTTCGCCTGATCCCAGATGTAGGCGGCGGGTGCCGTCGTGTTCTTGATCATGTTCTCGTACTGTTCCAGCTGGGTCGTGTACTGATCGATCTGCGTTTTGTATTCCTGAAGCTGCTTGGCGGTCTGGGCAATGTTCTCGGCTACGCCCAGCTGGCTGATCGCAGCGTGTACTCCATCAACCACAGGAATACCGGCGTGAGCCTGCAGGGTGAAGCCAATGCCGGCCAATAGCGCAATGGCGGGTTTCAACAAAGGCATGTGCGTCATACTGCTCTCCTTGGCATGTGCTTAGTAATCGAAGGACTGGTAGGGCTTCGAGAACGTCAGGTCCTTGGTCACCATCACGTTGAAGCGATAGCCCGGACGGATTTCGAGGGTCGGCGCGATGTTCAGGTTTTTGGCGATCATCTGCGCGGTCACCTGCCCCAACTGCTGACCAAGCGCCTCACTCATGGCACTGCTGGCCGATTCACGGTCGCTTTCATTGCTGCTGCCGCGGTCTTGGCTGAGGCTGACACCGGCCACGATGCCAGACATCAACAACGCCGAGCCAAAGACTCTTACATAGTGGTTGTTGACCTTATCGTTGAAGCCCGAATAACCGGCGCTGTCGCTGCCAGGCATCGAACCGATATCCATCGCTTTGCCGTCAGGGAAGATGATGCGCTGCCATGCCACCAGCACCCGCGACTGGCCGTAGTCCACGCTGCTGGAGTAGGAGCCGACCAGGCGCGAGCCCTGAGGCAGCAGCACATGCTTACCTGTAGAGGTGTCGTACACAGCCTGCGATATTTGAGCGATGATCTGCCCAGGCAAGTCGGAATTGATGCCCGAAATCATCGTGGCAGGGATTACATAGCCGGCGCGCAGTTCGTAAGGGCTACGCGGTGCCTGAACGGCCGCCTCCATACGCCAACGGTCGCTGTCGCCAGCGCTGTCGAACTGGTTATAGTCCTTCCCGCCGTTAGCAGATGCTGTCAACAGAAACGGTGAATCACCCTGCTCTGCGTGCCCCACGCCACCCCCGCCTGAGCCAATGGCACGCAGTTCGGCCATGCGCGCTTTGTACGCAGCGGTCGGGTCATTGCGTGATTCCTCCTGCAGACGCTGTCGGGCAGCGGCGATGCGGGCCAGGGCATCCTGCTGGCTGACCGGGTCGCCTGCGGCACCTGCGCTCGAGCCAGCGCTACGCGGCGCATCGACCCGTACGGTACTGTGTGCGCGAACGGCTTCCTGGAACTGCTGCGCCTTCATCCGACGAATGCGCTCCACCTCTTCAGCGTCGACGTTCGGTGGCAGCTCACGCGGCGGGAGTGGCGGCGCATCGAGGTTGCTGGGGCGCACCACTTGCAAGCCGGACGGTTGCGGCACTGGCGTATCATCCAATGTGGGCAAAACCGGCGGCTCCGCTTTGCTGGGGATGATGCCATCCTGGTCCATGCCGTTGATCTGCTGGGCAAACACGCTGCTGTTGCCGGCCTTCTCGGTTTTTGTATCCTCCGGCTGATCCTGCTGGTCCGCTCGGTCCGCGGCCACGAGTAACATGATCAGCAGGAACACCATGGCGGCGCCGCCGATGAGGTACATCGGCCAGTTGTTGACCCGGCGCACACCGCTCTTGCGGTTCAGCTTGCCGGGCGATGCATCGGGAGACATGACATCGTTGCTGCTACTCATCGTTCGTCACTCCTTGCGCACCCAGGCTCCGGCAGGCAGCACGCGGCCGCTTTGCACCGCATAGACGCGGCTCAAGGACTCACGCCCGACCAACAAGGTGACGCGCAACAGCTCGCTATCCTTGGGCATGTCGAGGACGTAATTGACCGCAAGCGGCACTGCCGTGCCAGTCGGCGCTGGCGCCGGTTGAGCTTCGGGGTTGAATTCCTGCACCGAGAAGCCCGATGCACGCAATGCAGTCACCAAGGATGCGCCGTAGCTGTCGGAGGTTTTCTGGTTGACCCGCAGCCGCGTACTGGCCGGCGGGTGCACCACCGCCAACTGGCGAGCGGTGGCACTGGCCAACTGTTGGTTGATCGCTGGCGTGGCGCGTTCGGCAAAGTTGCCATAGGGGCCATTGGCACACGCCGCAAGCCAAAGGCAGGCAAAAGGTGCGATCCATGCTCGCATCGTTATTTACCCCTCTGAATGGTGACGCGGTCTTGCGACTTGCCGACGCCGGCAATCAGGATGGCCTTGTCGAAAACGGTATCGACGATGTAGCGGTCGCCCTGAACGCGGTAGTTGACCATCACGGTCTCGTCATCCGTGAACCAGCCGCCTTCCTTGCGCACTACTACCAAGGCCGGTGCTTCGGTCTGAGCCATGGTGCGTGGCATCTGGATGATCGTCTTGCTGCCGTCGTTGTAAACACGCACCGGTTTCCAGGAGGTTTCACCACTGACGCTGTAGTCGAAGTTCAAGTTGCCCAGGTATTCGCCGGTCTCCGGGATGGTCGCCTTGCGGCGCTCGGTGGTTTCGCGGTTCTTGATCAGGTTCCATTTCGCCAGCGCTTCTTCCGGGTAGGTGAAGGCGACTTGCGGCATGTACTCGGTACGGTGCGAACGCAGCTTGAAGTGGTAGGTGCGACGGTTGGTGGTGACCACCAACGAGGTTTCCAGGCCGACATCCATCGGCTTGATGATCAGGTGCTGAACTTCGCTCTCACCCACGCCGGTAATCGCAGGCTCGACCGTCCAGCGCGCGGTGTCGCCGAGGTTGATCGAGTTGACCTGTTCACCCGCCTGCAAGGCGATGTCGCAGACCTGCAGCACGGCGCAGACGATGCTCGGTTGCTGAGCGCCGAAAATGAAGCGGGCGGTGCCGTCGCCACCGTCCACCGGTTTGATGCCAGTGGCACTGGCTTTCTGCCAACGCTGGGAAATCGCCAGCGCAGCCTTTTCCTGAGGAGTCAGGGTCGGGTTGGCATCGGAGAAATACAGATCGGCGGCATTGGTGCCCGGCGCAGCCTGCGCAAGCGCGGGCAAGAGCGCCGCAAGCATGGCGCAAAGGTAACGGTTCATGGTCGATCCTTCAAAGTTGCTTGGACCAGGAGAAGTCACGCACGTAGGTCCCGATCGGGTTCATCCGTACTTGCTCCTCGCTGGTCTGGGTAGTGGGTTCGGCGGTGTAGGTGGTGACCAGGGCGCGCCAGGTGGCCTTGCCCTTGAGCATGCCCTGGCGGTCACGGGTGACTTCTTCCCAATCCACCTGCCAGGTCTCCGGGGTCTGCTGCATGACCGAACGGATATCGACACTGACGGTTTCTTCGGCGGCGCGTACGAACGGGCTCGATTCCTTGCTGCCGTTGAGCCACTCGTTCATCTTCTGGGTCGCGGGGTCGTTCGGCCCGAGCAAGGCATACAAACGGAAGATGGACTTACGCAGCAACGCGACATCTGGCGTTACCGTGCGCGCATCGGCAATAAAAGACGCGACCTGCGACTTCATCACCCGTAGGTCCACCGGCGCTGCCGCCTGTGCGGGCGATACCGCCATGGGCTGGCCAAGCTTGTCGACTTCCACCACATAGGGAACGAACTTCGACTGGCTGCCGATGTGGATGATGCCGCCGACTCCGGCGAGCGCGACCATCATCGAGAGGATGCCGACTACCTGCCAGGACTGGCGCGAGGTCACCAGGCTGCCGACATGGTCGTTCCAGGTACGGCGAGCCGTGAGGTACGGGTTGTCGAGGACGGCGCCCTGAGGTGCCTCCGTCTTTTCGGTGGCATTGGCGGGACGTTTGAAAACCAGTCCCTTGATGCTGTCAGCAAGGCTCATGCAGCGACTCCATAATCATTCAGTCTCAGGCCCCTTGAAGCCAGCCACTCAGCCACCCAGGCATTGCCAAACTTGGCTTCCAGGCGCTTGATGGCTGCCACGGACTCTTTGTCGGAAGCACCGACGAAGGCCAACGCCAGGGGCCCAAGGGCAAGGTCGTAAAGGCGTCGGCCGTTTTCCGACACGTAGTAGTACTGGCGCTTGGGCACAGCCGTGGCGAGGATCTCGATCTGCCGGGCGTTCAAGCCCATGCGGCGATAAAGGGCAGCGGTGTCCTCGTCGCGGGCATAGACGTTGGGCAGGAAGATCTTGGTGGCGGTGGACTCGACGATGACGTCGAGAATCCCCGAATTGGCCGCGTCGGACAGGCTCTGCGTGGCCATCAGCACCAGGCAGTTGGCCTTACGCAGTACTTTCAGCCATTCGCGGATCTTCTCGCGGAAGGCTGGGTGGCCGAGCATCAGCCACGCTTCGTCGAGAATGATCACCGCTGGCTGGCCTTTGAGCGCGCACTCGATGCGGCGGAACAGGTACAGCAGCACCGGCAGGGCGTACTTGTCACCCAGGTTCATCAGCTCTTCGATCTCGAACACGGTGAAATCGGACAGCGACAGGCCGTCTTCCTCGGCATCGAGCAGGTGGCCCATGGTGCCGTCAACGGTGTACTGGCGCAGGGTTTCGCGGACCGATTCGTCCTGCACGATGATGCAGAACTCGGACAACGTGCGAGAGCCGTCGCGGTACATGGTCATCACCGCATGGCCAATCTCGTTGCGCTGTGCCGCAGTGGTTTCCAGGCCATTGAGCGCCAGCACAGTGTCCAGCCACTCCATCGCCCAGGCGCGATCGCCTTTGGTCTCGAGGAACTGCAACGGGCAGAAGGCAAGGCGCTCGTCGTCAGCCGCCACCGTAAAGTGGCGCCCGGAGCGGCCATTGCTCTCGGCGCGAATACCAGCCGCCAGCGGGTACATCGACATGCCCTTGTCGAACGCGAAAATCGACATGCCCTTGTAACGACGCAACTGGGCTGCGATCAGCGCCAGGTGCGTCGACTTGCCCGCACCGGTTGGCCCAAACATGAAGGTATGGCCCAGGTCACGCACGTGCAGGTTGAGGCGGAATGGCGTCGCGCCACTGGTCACGCAGTGCATCAGCGCTGGCGACAGCGGTGGGTAGAGCGGGCAGGGCGCCTCGGCACTGCCGGTCCAGATGCTGCTGGTGGGCAGCAGGTCGGCCAGGTTCAAGGTGTTGATCAACGGGCGACGCACGTTCTCTACGCCGTGGCCGGGCAGGCTACCCAAGTAGGCGTCGAGGGTGTTGATGGTCTCGATACGTGCGGCAAAGCCCAGTCGCTCGATGGCCTTTTCGACACTGCGCGCAGACTCTTCTAGGCTTGCGCGGTCTTCGCCCATGAGGACCACCACGCTGGTGTAGTAACCCTGTGCGACCAGGCCGCTGTTCACCTCGGCGATCGCATCGGCGGCGTCCTGCACCATCGACAGCGCATCCTGGTCGATGTTGCTGTTGTTGGTGTTGAACACCTGGTCAAAGAAGCCGCGGACTTTCTGCTTCCACTTCTTGCGGTACTTTTCCAGGTGCTGCACCGCTTCATGGGTGTCCATGAAGATGAAACGGCTGGACCAACGGTACTCGCACGGCAGCTCGGCCAGCGCGGCGAGGATGCCTGGCGCCGACTCCAGCGGGAAACCTTCGATGGCGACCACCTGGACGAAGTTGCGACCGATCTTCGGGACCACGCCACCCCACAGTTCCTTGCCACCGATGACGGCATCCAGGTACATCGGGTTGCTAGGCAGCAACACAGGCTGGCTTACGCCGGTGACGCAGAACTGCACCCAGCTGAGCAAATCATCATGGGTTATCCGCGCACCTTCCTCGGTGATTTGCTGGTTACCCTTGAGGCGCGTCATTTTGAGCACGGAGGACAAGCTGCCCTCGACGCTGACGCAGTCGCGCTTGAATTGCTCAACCAGGTTACGGGTACGAACTTTGGCATCCGGCGGCGCAGTGTCGTCGTCGAACATTAGCTCGACGAACTTCTGCTGAGCCAGCATCGGCGGGAAGAAGGTGAGGGAGAGCACGAAGTACCCTTCGTACATGGTCCCCAGCGATTCGAAGTACGCGCGGCGCTCTTCGTCCATGGCCTCGGTGAGGCTGTCGGCGAAATGAGATACGCCTTTGGCCGAGTAGTTCGACGCAGGGCGGCGCACCGCATCAACGTGAATCATCCAGCCATTGCCCAGGCCTGCCAGGGCTTGGTTGATCCTCAGTGAGACCAACTCTCGCTGCGCTTCAGTGCTACTGGCGTTGTCGTCCCCACGGTAGAGCCAGGCGGCCATGAACGCGCCGTTCTTACCCACGATCACGCCATCATCGACCATCGCCGCATGATTCAACAAATCAGCCAGCCCTGCCTCAGTCGAGCGGTGCTTTTTCAGCTTGAGTTCCGCATCCACCTGCAGCAGCCGCTGGATCAATATGAATACCAGCAGAGCACCGAGGGCTGCGATGGCATACGCAATACCTTCGATCATTTGTATTGACTTCCCTGACTTGGAGGATTGTCTCTGAACGGTGTGCTACGCGCCGGGTAATAGGCCTTGTAGCGCCGGTGACGCAGGTAGACGTGGCGCATCTTTGGATCGGACTTTGCCATTACGCGGAATACGAACAGCGAACCGAACCAAAGCACCAGGCCCACTACGGTTGCCCGTAGCTCCTGGGCGCTGAATATCAGCGCGAAGGCGAGCAACCCGGAGAACATCACCAGCTCGCGATCCCCGCCCATGAACAGGTTGTCCCGGTTGCCAGCCCGACGGATGGGAATCGTGCGCAGGGCCATGGCTCAGACCTGACTCAATGTCGCGCTCTGCTGCGGCAGCAGTTGCGCCAACTCGGCGCTAGTGCCGAAGAAGCCAGTCATGATGTTGTTTGCACCAACGATCAGCGCCATGACCAACACCAGGAAGATCAAGGTGCGGAAGAAACCGTTCAGGTCGCCACCAAAGATCAGCACGCCACCCGCCACAACGATGCCGATGATCGACAACGCGAAGGCAACAGGGCCGGTAACCGACGTGCGCAGGGAGGTGAGCCAGCTTTCGTACGGCAACTTGCCACCCGTGCTGGAAGCAGCAAAGGCATTGTCCGGCGCAACCATCACCGCCAGCAGCAGGAGGCTGAAGGCAAGGTAGCCAAACGTTTGGGCATTGAAACGGAACAGCGAAGTGTTGGCGTGCATGTGCAGTGTTTTCCTTAAAGATTGCGCATGATGTAGCGGCCGTTGTCGTACCCGGAAACCTCGAGGATTTCCTGAATGCGGCGGCCTTCTGGGGTTCTGGCGATGGAGATGACGACGTGAACCGCTTCGCCAATTAGCGGTTCGATTTCGGCCGGGGCCGATTTATTGCGGGAAACCAGGGATTTGAGGCGGGTCAGCCCCTCGCTGGCGCTGTTGGCGTGCAACGTCGCCGCGCCGCCGGGGTGGCCAGTGTTCCAGGCATCGATCAGGTCGAGCGCTTCTTCACCGCGCACCTCGCCCACCAGGATGCGATCCGGGCGCATGCGCAGGGAGGTCTTGAGCAAGTGGGTCATGCTCACATCGACGGTGGTGTGGTACTGCACGAAGTTCTTGGCCGCGCACTGGATCTCGCCGGTGTCTTCGATGATGAAGACCCGCTCGCTGGGGAACTCCACGACCATTTCGTTGATGACGGCGTTAACCAGGGTGGTCTTGCCGGTACCGGTACCGCCGATGACCAGGATGTTGCGGTGATCGCGGATGGCGCGCTTGATGGCGTCGCACTGGATCGGGGTCATGATCCCCGATTCGACATATTGGTCCAGGGTGTAGATGGCCACCGCCTTCTTGCGGATGGCAAAGGTGGCCGCACGCACCACGGGCGGCAGTTGGCCGGCGAAGCGAGAACCGTCCAGCGGCCACTCGCCCTCGAGCAACGGCTTGCTGCGGGTCACTTCCTTGCCGTGGAAGCCGGCCACGGTCTTGATGATGGACTCGGCCTGGGCCGGGCGCAGGTCGCCGATGTGCCTCATCGGCTTGCCCAACTGCTCCAGCCAGAGTTTGCCGTCGCCATTGCACATCAGCTCAACGGTCTGCGGATCGTTGAGTGCATCGATGATGAGGGGGCCGGCATCGCGCTCCAGTTTCTTTTTAGCGCGCTCTTTCAGGCTGGCAGTTTCTGCGATTTCCACACTTGATCGTCCATGAAAATAGATACCGCCCCAAGGTCTTGGGGAGGGCACTCCAAATGTTTTCTCGTGCAGTTCTTTGAACTAATGGCGAAGCGGAATGTCACCGCCCGCGAACTAGCCTGCAATTGCAGAATTTGTTCGTGTTATGCGAGCCACTTCACAAGGGCGCGCAGGTTACCCGGCAACAATTACTAACGAAAGAGTCGATCTCTTACAGCTTTGTAAGCTTTCTCTTACACGCTTGGGACTAACGTCCCATTGACTAGTCAGACAGGAATGGCTGCAGGCACCGTAAAATCTGGGCTTAACAGAACATCTATATTAATTTGATATTTAAGTGCCACTATCTTTGCCAGTATTAAATGGCTTGAAAAATTTGACAGAGTTCACACTTGCACGCGACGTATTCTTACGTAAACGCTGGCAGAGAAAGTTAATCCAGTATGAATATAGGCCCGGCAGGCACCGCAACTTCACCGGCTCCGCTGAAGTGCCACTGAGTAATGGCAATTAGATGCCACTTTGATATCTAGTGTGCCACTTCGGCGTTACTGTCGGGCATTCAGAACAATGCCAACTGGCCACCAGGCGGGCAGAATTTCGAGCAATCGAGCGCCTGTGCTTCACGCCCCTCGAATGCCAGTTTGCGCATGGCTTTGGCGAACCGCTGCGCCAGCAGCTCGGCGAAAATGCCCTCGCCACGCATGCGTGCACCAAAGCGACTGTCATACAGTTCACCGCCGCGGCTCTGGCGAATCAGGCTCAACACATGGGCCGCACGCTGGGGGTAATGGTCCTGCAACCACTGCTCGAACAGCGGCGCCACTTCCAGAGGCAGGCGCAACATCATGTAGGCAGCGCTTTGCGCACCGGCCTCCTTGGCGGCCTCCAGCAAGCGCTCCAGTTCACTGTCGTTGATCATCGGTATCATCGGCGAACACAAGACCCCCACCGGCACACCCGCCTCGCGCAACACCCGGATCGCCCGCAACCTCGCCTTGGGCGATGCCGCACGTGGCTCAAGCACCCGCTTGAGGTCGTCGTCCAGCGTCGTCAGACTGATCATCACCCGCACCAGCCGCTGGCTGGCCATCTCGGACAACAGGTCGAGGTCACGCAGCACCAGTGACCCTTTGGTGACGATGGTCACCGGGTGGCGGAAGCGCAGCAGCACTTCAAGCAAGCGCCGGGTCAGCAGGTGGTCACGCTCGATGGGCTGGTAAGGGTCGGTGTTCGAACCCAGGTTGATCGGCGCGCAAACATAGCCCGGTTTGCTCAACTGCTGTTCGAGCACGTCGGCAGCATTGGTCTTGGCGATCAGCTTGGTCTCGAAATCCAGGCCTGGGGACAGGTCCCAATACGCGTGCGAGGGGCGGGCATAGCAGTAGATACAACCATGCTCGCAACCTCGATAGGGGTTGATGGACCGGTCGAAGGGCAGGTCGGGCGAGGTGTTGCGGCTGATGACGGTCTTGGCGGTTTCGACCCGCACCTCGGTGCCTTGGGTCAGCGGTACTTCTTGGTACCAGCCGTCATCCTCCGCAACCGAATGGTTCGGGGCAAAGCGGTTGTGTGGGTTATGCGCCGTGCCACGGCCTTTTTGCGGTGCTGGAGGAATCATCATCCACCCCTATACTGTATCCATATACAGTATAGGTGGCACGCGGTTTATTCCAGCGCCTCTGGTCAGGTCAGGCCGTACCAACGTGCATAGGCGGCATGGCTGGGCAGGCGCCCGAGGAAGGCTTCGATGCCATCACGCAGCGGCTGCGAGGCACCGGGTTCAAACAGAGTCTCTTGCAGCGCGCGCCCCGTTTCGCGGTCGAGCAAGCCGTGTGCTTCGAAACGCGTGAACAGGTCGAAGGCATGCACGTCTGCCCACAGGTAGGCGTAAAAGCCGGCATCGTAGCCAGTGACCAAGTGATCGAAGGCATGCGCGGGGTGTTCGAAATCCGCCAAAGGCCAGTAGCCGCAAAGGCCGCGGGCTTGCTGCAGGCGCTGCTCAAGCGTTCTGCCGTCATGGGGCGCGCCGTGCAGGTCGAGGTCGAACAGCGCCAGGCTCAGGTCGCGGCCGATTTCCTCGATGCCTTCTTGCTTGAACTGGCTCAGGTATGCCTCAGCCTGGGCCTCGCTCAGCGCACTGCCATCTTCACGCTGCGCCGCGATACCCGCCAGGTAACGCGCATCCCACACCCAGCGCTCCAGCAGCTTGCCGAACAGCTCCACGCCGTCATTGCCCAGCTCGGTCACATTGGACATGACGTGGTTGGTGGTGCGCACCAGCAAGTGGTGCAGGGCATGGCCGAACTCGTGGTACAGCTTGCGCAGCGACAGGTGATCGAGCAACGGCTCGGCGCCCGCCAGTGCGGCGGGGATATCGCTGTTCACCACCACCACCGCAGGCTGGTAGATGCCCTCGGCATCAATGCGCCGGTTACGCACATAGGTGGTGAACACGGCGTCGGGCTGTTTGCCAGCGTGTTGCACCGCGTCCAGGTAAAGCAGGCCTATGTGGGCGTGGTCCTGCCAGACCTCGAAGCTTTGCACGCTGTCGTCCCAGGCAGCCAGCTGCCTGGGACGCAGGTCGAGCGCAAACAGTTGCCGGGCCAGGCCAGTCAAGGCCGTGACCACTGCACTCAACGGGAAGTAATCACGAAAGGCCTCATTGGCGCTGGCGTCGCCCGCTGTGGCCTGTAGATAGCTGATGTCCCAAGGCTGAACAGGCCCCAGGTTTTGCGCCGTCGCCTGCTGTTGAAGCTTCGTGCGCCACTGCGCCATTGCCGGCTTCACTGCCGCTGCCAGGCCCTGGAGAAAATCGCCTACCTCGCTGAGCGACCCGGCGCTCTTGCTGCGCAGGCTCAGTTCGACGTGGTTGGCAGCACCCAACAGGCGGGCTTTTTCGTCCAGGCATTCTGCCAGTTGCTGCAGATGGGTGCCGTTATCCTGCGCCAGATCGGTACTGACGCCACGGGTATGAAACGCGCGGTAGAGCCGTTCACGCAAGGGGCGATGGGCCGCCTGGCGCAGCACGGCCTCGGTGGACGCGCTTTCGCAGGCGACCAGCCAGCCTTGCTCGCCGGCTTCCTCAGCGCGCACCGCCAGCTCCTCACGCAGCCTGGGTGGCAGGCCACGCAGTTCGTCTTCATCATCGACCAGCAGCCCTGGCCGGTCGAGGTTGCCTAAGAACGCTTGGTGCAGGTTGCCGATCTGCGTCTGTAACTCGACCAGGCGCGCCTTGTCGGCTTCGCCGAGCGCAACGCCACTGCTGGCGAACTTGTCTAGGTGCCAACTCAGGGTGGCGCGCTGCTGCGCAACCAAGTTCATGCCATGGGCACTGCTGGCCAAGCGTGCGTAGAGTGCCTGTAGGCGGGCGTTGATTAATTTTTGATCGAAGCGTGCGACCGCTCGGGCGTAGAAGCCCATAATCGCCTCGCCCCAGCTCGGCGCCTTACCCATCAGTGGCATGACGGCATAGAGCACCGCCAGCAATTGCGCATCCAGCTCATCGACTGCCAACACCAGGTCATCCCAAGTGGGCAGCGCCTGTTGCCGTTCGATGATGCGGGCGATGCCTTGTTCGTGCGCCTGCAGCACATGATCGAATGCCGCCTGCATGTTCTGCAAAGTGATCGCGGAATAATCGACGGGGGTCTTGCTGCCTTGCAGGAGAGGATTGTCCATGACGCATCGCCTTGCTCAGTGGGGGAGCGGGCGAGCATGCCTACCTGGCAGGGCGGTAGAGGCTTGATTATCTACCACCCGGCCAGGTAGGCCGGCCTTATTCGGCCGGTTTCTTCAGCTTCGGATTGGGGAAGAACTGCACGGTCTGCACCTTCGCCGGCGCCGGCTTGGGCGCCAGGTGGTTGACCCGCGTGCCGAGCTCCGAAGGCACCGACAGCCCTTGTTCATTCAGGGTATCGGTGAAGCCGCAGGCCACGCATTCGCGGTGCGGCACGCCATCTTCGTTCCACATCATCAGCTTGTCGGGCTCGCTGCACGCCGGGCAGACCGCCCCGGCGATAAAGCGCTTCTTGGTCTTGTTCACAACTACCTCACTCATGCCGCCGCGTCCTCGCTCAGCCCGCAGTGGCGCAGCAATGCATCAATGGAAGGCTCACGGCCACGGAAGTCGACGAACAGCACCATCGGCTCACGCGAACCACCCCGCGCCAAGATCGCCTCGCGGAAGGCACGGCCGGTCTCGGCATTCAGCACGCCTTCTTCCTCAAAGCGCGAGAACGCATCAGCCGACAGCACTTCGGCCCACTTGTAGCTGTAGTAGCCCGCGGCATAACCGCCCGCGAAGATGTGCGCGAAGCTGTTGGGGAAGCGGTTGTACGCCGGTGGGCGCATCACTGTCACCTCGTCGCGCACGCCTTCGAGCACCTCCAGCACGCTGCGGCCATCGCCGTGGGTGGCGTGCAGCTCGAAGTCGAACAACGAGAATTCCAGCTGGCGCACCATCATCATGCCCGACTGGAAGTTCTTCGCCGCCAGCATCTTGTCCAGCAGGTCTTGGGGCAGGGCAGCGCCCGTTTCGTAATGGCCGGAGATCAGCGCCAGGCCTTCCGGCTCCCAGCACCAGTTCTCCATGAACTGGCTCGGCAACTCGACCGCGTCCCAGGCCACGCCATTGATGCCAGACACACCGGCATGTTCGATACGGGTCAGCAGGTGGTGCAGGCCATGGCCGAACTCGTGGAACAGGGTGGTGACTTCATCGTGGGTCAACAGCGCAGGCTTGCCGGGCGCGGCAGGGGTGAAGTTGCACACCAGGTTGGCCACCGGGCTCTGCAGCACGCCGCCGACAGTGCGGCGACGGTCACGGGCGCCGTCCATCCAGGCGCCACCGCGCTTGTTGGCGCGGGCATAGAGGTCGAAGAAGAAGCGACCGACGTGTTGGCCGTTTTCCTTGATTTCGAACAGGCGTACATCCGGGTGCCAGCTGTCGAAGCCTTTGAGCTCGGCGATTTCGATGCCGTACAGGCGCTGAACGATGCTGAACAGGCCCGACAGCACCTTGTCGATCGGGAAGTAGGCACGCAGGGTTTCCTGCGACACGCTGTAGCGTTGCTCGCGCAGCTTCTCGCCAAAGTAACCGGCATCCCAGCTGGACAGCTGCGGGCAGCCCTGCTCGGCAGCGTAAGCCTTGAGCTGCTCCAGGTCCTGGGCAGCGAACGGCTTGGAGCGTTTGGCCAGGTCACGCAGGAAGCTCAGCACCTGGTCGCTGGACTCGGCCATCTTGGTGGCCAGGCTCAGCTCGGCGTAGTTCGGGTAGCCCAGCAGTTTGGCCAGTTCCTGACGCAGGTCGAGGATTTCCTGCATCACCGGGCCATTGTCGAACTGGCCAGCATTAGGGCCTTGGTCCGAGGCGCGGGTGCAGTAGGCGGCATACAGCTCTTCGCGCAGGGCGCGGTCGCTGGCGTAGGTCATCACCGCGTAATAGCTGGGGAATTCCAGGGTGATCAGCCAGCCGTCGAGGTCTTTGGCCTGGGCCGCGGCCGCCATCTGCGCCTTGGCCGAATCGGTCAGGCCGTCCAGCACGGCTTCGTCGGTGACGTGCTTGGTCCAGGCTTGGGTGGCATCGAGCAGCTGGTTGGAGAACCGGCTGCCCAGCTCGCTGAGCTTGCTCTGCACTTCGGCATAGCGCTGTTGCTTGTCGGCCGGCAGGTCGATGCCCGACAGGCGGAAGTCGCGCAGGGCATGTTCAAGGATGGTCTTCTGCGCCACGTCGAAACTCGCCGCTTCAGGGCTGTTGACCAGCGCCTCGTAGGCTTCGAACAGCGCACGGTTCTGGCCCAGTTCGGTAGAGTAGGCGCTCAGCGCTGGCAGGCAAGACTCGTAGGCCTCGCGCAATTCCTTGCTGTTGCACACAGCATTGAGGTGGCTGACCGGGCTCCAGGCAGCGCCCAGGCGGTCATTCAGTTCGTCCATGGCCAGCACCAGGCCAGCCCAGGTAGGGTTCTTGCCCTGCTTTTCGAGGATATCGGCAATGGCTTTGCGGTTGTCGGCCAGGATCTCTTCGATCGCCGGCAGCACGTGTTCGGCGCGGATCGCCGAGAAGGGCGGCAGATCGTAGGGCTGCAGAAGCGGGTTGGTCGCACTCACGGTTTGGATACCTTGGCAGAAGAAACACTGGACCATCTTAATTACAATCGACGCCGACCGCAGCAGGCAGCCTGCCTATCGGCACAGATGAGAGACCCTATCATGGCCATTCGAAGCTTCCAGCAACACACTCCAAAAGTTGCACCACGGGCCTTCGTCGACCGCTCGGCGGTGGTGTTGGGTGACGTGGAGATTGGCGAAGACAGCTCGGTCTGGCCATTGACTGTAGTACGCGGCGACATGCACCGCATCCGCATCGGCGCACGCACCAGCGTGCAGGACGGCAGCGTGCTGCACATCACCCATGCCGGCCCGTTCAACCCGGATGGCTTCCCGCTGATCATCGGCGATGAAGTGACCATCGGTCACAAGGTGATGCTGCATGGCTGTACCCTGGGCAACCGGATTCTGGTCGGCATGGGCAGCACCATCATGGACGGCGCCATCGTCGAGGACGAAGTGATCATCGGCGCCGGCAGCCTGGTACCGCCCGGCAAGCGCCTGGAGAGCGGCTTCCTGTATGTGGGCAGCCCGGTAAAACAGGCCCGGCCGCTGACCGACAAAGAACGCGCGTTCTTCCCGTACAGCGCCAGCAATTACGTCAAGCTCAAGGACCAGCACCTGGCCGAAGGCTACGACCAACCAGAATGACTTGAGTGGAATCGCTTACATGCACCAGCAGAACATCCTCTTCGACCTTGATGGCACCCTGACCGACCCACGGTTGGGCATCACCCGCTCCATCCAGTACGCCTTGGCCAAACTGGGCATCGATGAACCCGACCTGGCCCGCCTCGAACACTTCATCGGCCCGCCCTTGCTGCAGGCGTTCATGCAGTTCTACGGCTTTGACGAAGCCAAGGCGTGGGAGGCGGTCAATTTTTATCGCGAGCGTTTCCGCGTCACTGGCCTGTACGAAAACCAGGTGTTCGAGGGCGTACCGGAGCTGCTCGAGACCCTCAATGGCCAAGGGCGCACACTTTATGTGGCCACGTCCAAGCCTTGGGAATTCGCCCGCGAGATTGCTCGACACTTTGCGTTCGACCATCACTTCAAGGTGATTTATGGCAGTGAGCTGGACGGCACCCGTACCAACAAGGTCGAGTTGATTCGTCACTTGCTCGACGAGGAAGGGCTGGACCCGGCGCAAACGCTGATGATCGGCGATCGCAAGCACGACCTGATCGGGGCCCGCAGCAATGGGCTGCAGGCGGTGGCGGTGGGGTATGGGTTTGGTAGCGAAGAAGAGTTGACGGCCCAAGCGCCGGCGTTTCATTTCGCTACGTTGGCCGAGATGCATCGGGCCTTCATTAACGCCTGATAATGATTGGGGCTGCTTTGCAGCCCATTCGCGGGGCAAGCCCGCTTGTATGGTTAGACTTGAAGGGGTGGTGGGACTAAATGCCCGATTCTGACTGTTCGCAGCAGTACAGACCGTGGGAGACATCGCCCCACCCCTTCCACCAAAGCGCCGATAAAGA